>Ga0181564_10003178_pt1 | contig 14123 bp, 6 predicted proteins | sample 011ome_24_FD_134512 | JGI IMG/M metagenome (GOLD analysis project Ga0181564, IMG submission 134512) | Coastal salt marsh microbial communities from the Groves Creek Marsh, Skidaway Island, Georgia - 011513CT metaG (megahit assembly) | ecosystem: Environmental > Aquatic > Marine > Intertidal zone...
GTCCAACTGCGTGCAGTGCAGCGGCTGCCCGCACCGCAAGCTGAAGAGGTTCTGCGTGCACTGCAGCGGCTGCCCGCACGGCAAGCGGAAGTCCTACTGCGTGCACTGCACGCCCTGCGCGCATGGCAAGGTGAAGAGGAACTGCGCGGCCTGCAAGTCGGCTCAGCCGGCTCCGCCGCGGAAGCGCAAACGCGAGCCCGAGATTAAGCGTGAGCCTGAGATCAAGCGTGAGCCCGAGATCAAGGAGGAGCCCTTCACCATCCGCGGCTACTTCGGCTTCGCGTGAGTAAAATAAAAAGACGCGTCTGCGATGGAGCCCGAGCCAAACGCTTTTTGCTTCTGGTTTGACGTCATAAAAACGCGCTTTTCTTCAGGCGGCGCGCGCGATTCTCACACTCCGTCCGCGATCAGGGGCACGCGCTCGGCGTCGCTCGCGTTCCGCCGTTTCGCGCGCTTCGTCACCACGAACGCCCCGGCGACCACCGCCGCGCCGCCCGCGGCGAGCAGGCCCCCGCGCGCGCTCGTGGCGCGCGCGCCGCGCTCCGCTGCGCCCAGCGCCGCGAACCGACGCGCCTCATCCTTCGCGCGGAGCTCGTCGAAGACGCCGAACCGCCGAACGGTGGAAGCCTCCGTCTCGAACGCGCCCAGCTTCGCCTTCCCCGAGACGGGCGAGACGGGTTCGATCGAGCACTCGTACCCGTCCTTGTCCACCACTGAGGTGACCCCGGCGCGCGCGTCCTCCGGGGAAACGCCCGCGCGCGAGACTTTTTGCGGTTTCTTCGTAGTCGCGGCGCGATCCGCGCCGCGCCGCGCCGGCCGGGCGCCCACCGCGCCCACCGCGACGTCGAGCGTCTTCGCGTCCGCCTCGGAGCCTCTCGCCGCGGGAGAGGGGAGAGGCTCGTCGTCGAAGTGGATGTGGTGCCTGAGCGGCCGCATGCCAATCGCGCCCACCTCGGTGTCGAGATGCTTCGCGCGCAGCGCCTCGGCCAGGGGCACGCCCCCGCGGCCGCGCTTGGAGTGCCAGTGCCCGTCGCCTTCCTCGGCAATCTTCTCCGCCCGGGTCTTCGCCTCGCGCCCCGCCGCCGCCTCCGCGGCGCGTTCCTTCTCGTCCGCCTCCTTCTGCTTCTGCGCCGCCTCGAACGCGGCGTCCGCCTCCTCGATGGACTCGTACATGGGCGCGGACTCGTCCAGGTACTTGTACTCCTTGGGCTTCATCTTCTCGCGGTCGTACGTCCCGTAAAACGCCTCCTCGTCGTGATCCACGACGCGCATCGCCTTCCAGTCGATGCCCCCGGTCGCCGCCTCGGCGTCCTCCTTCGCCTTCTCCAGTGTCGCCTTGACCTCCGCCTCCGCCTTCCGCTTCTTCGCCGCGAGCTCGGCCGTGGCCTTCTCCTCGGCGGTGGGCTCAGCCTCCGCGACGAAGCCGTACGTCACCTCGTCGACGGCGGCGCCGGCGGCGATAGCCGCCGCCTCCACCACGCGCCGCTCGCGCGACTGGGCCGAATCCGCCGCCGAGTCCGTCTGCGTCGTCGCGGACGACCCGAGCGCGGCGCGGAGCGTCTTCGGCCGCGCGTCGCCCTCGGCGCGCTGCAGGAAGCCGTTCTTCTCGCCGGCGATGAACCCGAGCCAGTCGCCTACGAATTCGCGGAACGTTTCGAGCACGTCGTTGACGTCCGGCCCGGTGTCGTACCTGCGCAGCTGCTCCGGGCCGGGCTTCTCCGCGAACAGAGGCGGGGTGGCCTCGTAGATCCCGCCTGTGTCCCGGAATACCTCCGAGATGACGCACGCGTCGTACTCCGTGCACGTCGCCGCGTCCAGGTGCATGGACCCGTCCGGCCGGCGGTAGGTGCGCAGAATCTCGCGCATCCCGTCTCGGTTCAGAAGCCACGCCGAGCTCCCGCGGTGCGCGGCGACGCCGCCCTCGATGCCGGCGAGGCGCGCGTCCGGCGCGACATGGTACGGGCGGGGCATCGCGCTCGGGCGCCCCGCCTCGTCCCATGCCGTGACCCACTCGCGCATCTCCTTCCGCTGCGACGTCAGCACGGGCGTCGGCACGGAGTTCTCGCCCGTCTTCTCGTCCTTCTCGTACTTCACCTCGTACACATCCTCCGTCTCGGCAAAATACGCCGCGAGGTTCACCACCTTCCAGTCCTCCGGCAGGCTCGCGACGTAGTCGTCCAGCGACGTACCGGGCCACTTCAGCTCGAAGTCGTTCGAGATGCGGTCCTCGAAAATCAGCGCCGTCTCGTCGCCGGCGTCGAACGCCGCGGCGACGGCGCGCAGATGTGACACAGTGTCGCCGATGCTGCGCAGGCGGCCCACGCGCTCGTGCATGGGCGCGCTCAGGTCGGGGTCGACGCGCGTGGACGAGGGGGGGATCACGCCCAGGCTGGCGAAAGTCCAGATCACGTCCGCGCGTTTCGGGTCATCCGCCTCGAACGCCTCGACGCGCGTCAGTTTCTCGGCGCGCTCGAACGCCTTCGCCACGCGCGTCTCGGTCTTCGCGGAGTCTTTGCCGCTGATGTAGTACGCGGGCACTGTCACCTTCGCGCCGGGGCCGCACCGCGCGTGGCGGTCGACCACCTGGGTCACCACCTCCTCCGCGGGCGCTCTCGAGCGGTGGTGGTGCTGGTGCGAGGAAACGTGCCCGCTGTGGTGGTGGTGGTGGTGGTGGTGGTGGTGGTGGTGCGAGGAAACGCGCTCGCGGTGGCCCGCGCGGCGGCGGGGCGCCTCGTCGTCGTCGACGTCGAGATCTGCTTCGTCATCCTCTTCCTCCTCCTCCTCGTCGTCGTCCAGGTGCTCGTCCATCCCCGCACGCTTTTCGCGTTTGGGCGCGACCATAAGATCGTCGTAGTCCAGCGCCACCGCGTAGTCCAGGTCATCCGCGTCCTCGGGGTCGAGGTCGTCCACGACGTCTGCCACGAGGTCGACTTCGTCCATCTCGTCCTCGTCGTCGGCGACCGCCTCGGGTGCGTCCTCGGGCTCGGCGTCCTCCTTCGACGCGGACGCGTCATCCTCGCGCGTCTTCGCGTCCTCGACTTCATCCTCGCCTATGTCGGCGTCGTTTTCGTCGTCCATGCCCGCGGCCCCCGCGAACGCGTTCGCCGCGGCGGGCGGGTCGTCGTACGGGTCGAGCGGATCGTCGCCGAGCACCAGCGCGTCCACCGCGCCGACCGCGTCCGCCGGGGCGTCCCCGAGCGCCGGCGACACCGCGCCGAGGAGCGCGAGGAGCGCCAAAAGGCGCACCACGCGCGAACGCATCGTGTCACGCCTCGTCGCGGTCAGGGCCGACGAGCGCGCTGTCGAATGCGCGCGACTCGCGCTGGCGTTGTCTTTTTCTGAGGTGTTACAACTTGGATGGAGAAAGAAGCACTCGAGGCCTCAGTTTTGGGGAGGTGCAAAAACAAAAATGAAAACAAAAAATAAACCGTCAACCCTGGAGTTAACGGTGAGAAAATGTCGGTCTCCGGGCACATTTGTCTACAGTTATTTAGTCACATATTTAAGGAAACGTTTATACCAACTCAGCGAACAACAACGAAGTCTCGCGTTGTGCGATCGGATTTGTTCCGAAGACGCGTCGCGCGGCTCCGAGTATCGCTCGGCGCCGCGCGGACTCGCGCGACCCCAACCGCGCCGTAGGCATCGCCATCGGCGCGTCGCGGATCCCGGGGCGACCCCCCGCGCGCGCGTTCGCGAGTCCAAATCCTCAGCGCTGAGAGAATCTGAAGAAACCGTCGCACAAGGCACTGCGCGTTTTGTTCTGGTGATCGCGAAGCGCACGCGATGAGCGGCGAGGCGCCGACCGCGGAGACGCCGACGGACCACGCGTCGGGCGCGGTTCCCGCGACGGGAGGCGCCGCCGCGGTTCCCGAACCCTCGGGTGACGAGCGAAACCCAATCGCCTCCGGGTCGATCTTGGGAAACCGAAGAACTTCGGATGATGAGAGACCGTCCGCCGGCGGCGACGTTCAGGGCTCGTACGAGCCCACGGCGGGAGCGAAGCGGCGCAAGAAGAGCACGCCGCAGAGCATCACGCAGCAGGCGCTGGAGGCGATGCACGCGCGGCAACACGCGTACACGCGCGGTATCGGTGGCATCGGTGTCGCGCCAGAAAAAACAGAGGCGAAAGCAGCTGTGACGCCCGCCGGCGGCGGCGGCGCCGCCGACGCCATCGGGAGGCGCCTCGCGCCACCCGACACGGGCCCGATGGCGCCCGTCACCGCCTCCGCGCTCCACGCCGCGACCGCGTCGCAGATCTCGCAGATCCCGGTGTTCCAGGACCAGCGGAGGGCGACGGACGCGGCGAGGGCGTACGACGACGTGGTCGTGCCGAGCTACCAGAGCCGGCACGAGAACCGCGAGGTTCCGAAGGAGGAAAAACGAACGGGCGACGTCGCGCCTCCTCGGGCGCTTCCCAAGCTCCTCCCTAGACCCCCCGGCGGACTCGCGCCTCCGGGACCGACCGAGCGCCTCCCGACCGGGTACGACTCGATGATCCAGGAGAAGATCGACTATGCGGTGGAGCGCAACCGCCTGCAGCGCGCGGCGGAGATGGCCGCCGCGAGCGCGGCGATTCAGGCCGCGCAGGCGGCGCGGGCGGCGCAGTCGGCGCAGGCTCAGCGGGATCATGACGCACGCGGCGTCGTCTCCACGCAGCACACGCAGGAGATGTGGGGCGCGGTGGCGCGCGAGAGCGCGCGTTACCGCCGCGATGCGGGCGCGCCGCCGTCGACGTCCGCGCTGGACCGCGCGCGCGCCGTGCTCCTCGCCGAGGACCCCACGGACACGGACCGCTTCTTCGTCGCGTCGCCCGCCGAGCGGTGCCAGATGCTGATCCAGCGCAAGGACGCGCTGCAGGAGGAGCTGGAGTGCGTGGTGGGCGCGCTGGAGGCGGAGCGCGTGATACGCGACGGGCTGGAGGAGGCGCTGGCGAAGGCGTTGCGCGAGAACGGGCGGAGGGAGAGGGACGCCTACGCCTCCCGGGCGGACGAAGAGGCGGGACCCCCGTGCCCGCGAGCCGGCGGGCGCGGGCGCGGGCGCGGCCGCGGGCGTGGCCGCGGCCGCGGCGGGGGCCGCGGCCGCGGCCGCGGGGGTGGCGCGAAGGCGTCGCTCGCCGCCGGCGGCGACGACGACGAGTCGCGCTCGTCGCGCGGCGAGGGCGCCGACGGATCCGCCTCCGGCGCCGGCGACGAGAGCGGCTCCGATTCGGAAGAGCCGTTCGACCGGTTCGAGCGGCGCGCTCCGGACGACGCGCGGCCGGACGCGCTCGCGATTCTGAACGGCGACGTCGTGGAGTACGGCGAGCGCGTCGAGACGATCCTCGGCCCCGCGTACTTCGCGCTCGAGGACGACACGCCCTTCTCCGTCGGGCGCAAACTTTTCGCCGCGAAAAGAGCGAAATCGCAAACGACGACGAGCGCCGAGGACACGAACGACGCGGCCCCTCAGCCGCTCGCCGAGACGTTCGACTTGGAGTGTTGCGGCAACGCCATCGTGGCGCTGAACGAGCGGCGTCTGCCCGGGCTGCGGCTGCGTTCAAAGCTGCACGAGGGCACGCGCCTGTGGCTGTCTCCCGGCTCGCCGGAGGAGAAGGCGCACGCGCACAAGACGCTCGTGCGCGCGCGGTGCGCGGCGGTGCTCGCGGCGCTGCAGAAGCACGAGTGCGCGCTAATCTTCTCCGAGGCCGTGGACCACGTCGCGCTCGGCATCCCGGACTACCCCGAGATCGTGACCCGCCCGATGGACCTCGGCACCGTGAAAAAAAAACTCGAGGCGGGTGCGTACGACGAGCCGGGGCCGAGCGCGTTCGTCGCCGACGTGCAGCTCGCGTTCGAGAATTGCCTCCTGTACAACCCGCGCGGCTCGGAGGCGCGGAAGATGGGCGAGATCATGCTCAAGGAGTTACGCGTGAAGTGGGTCGCGCTCGGGTTCTGACGAAGTGCGACGCGCGTTACACGAAAAAGAAAACAAACGCGCGCGGAGGGTTACGGCGGTCGGCTTTTACGGTCGCAAAAAAGTCAAAAAAAAAGAAAAAAAAAGAGGGGGGGCGGCGAGAAACGAAATGACCGAAATAGTATCGGCCAATTTTGCAATTTTTCAGACTGTTGACGCAGTGGGTGGGTGCAAAAATGAGCTCGCTTCAGCACGTTCGATTCTTGCATTCGCGTATCCCTTCATCCCTTCCTACACGCTCGGGCTTTTATCAACACATGCGATCTGCGAAGGAAGGCCACAGGTTTAGGGGCCGAAGCGAGACGGCACAGAGCTGACTTTTTCGGTCATCTCCGTCGGTTCGCCCGAGGGACGCGACGGAACATCTCCCGAGCGCGCGCTCGGCGTCGACGTCCCCCGCGCGCTCCTTCGCTCGAGGAAGTTTTTCAAGCCCTACACTTTTGAGCGGCCCGAAGATCGCTCAGGGCGAAATGTCGTCCCCGCACGCGTCCCGCGGGGGCATGTCGTCGCGCGACTCGCACGGCATCGTGACCGACAGCACGGCGACGACGTCCACCGGTAACGAGGGCCTCGTGAAGAGTGATGGCTTGTACCGCACGTTCACCCCGAGCAACGCGGGATGGAATCTGCAGGACTTCGCGTGGGACAAGCAGGCGCACCGCGTGGCGTCTCGCGAGGACATCGCCGCCGCGCGGCGCGATCGGCGAGAGCGAGAACCCGGGAACGCGGTGCCCGTGACGGACCCCGGATCCGCCGGTCGCACGCTCGACGCTCCCCGACCGGTGCGCCCCCTCGCGCCGGCGACGCTGGCGAAGGCGCGCCTCGCCGGGCGAGGCGGGCTGGGGGGGCAGTCGACCAGGAAAGCCGCGCCGTCGCCCCCCCGCGAGGCGGGCTGGTTGTCGCCCGCGCTCGCGGTGCGCGGCGCCTCCTCGGACGGCACAAGCAAGGGCTCCATCGGCTCCGTGGAGGAAGGCACGGAGGCGGGGAAAAAGCTCAAGCCTGGGCAGCGAACGCGCGGCGCGGAGCGATCGCAATCAGCGCGCGCGAGCAAAAAGAAGAGCTCTTCTTCGAAGGTGGCTGAGACGGACGCGGACGCTACCGACCACGCCCTCTTCTCGCGCCGGTGCGCGGCGACGCCGTGCGAGAGCATGTGCCAGCCGTCGTCGCAGCGCCGCGTGGAGCGCGTGCTTTGCGTCGAGCACGCCGCGATGCGCGACGTTCAGGTGGCGAATGAGACGCACCGCTTCTGCCAGGTGTGCTACGCGTTGCACCCGACGAGCGCGTTCAAGAGCACGAACCGCACGTGCAACGCGGTGCTCTTGCGGAAACGCTTGCTCCGCATCCAGCGCCAGAAGAAGCGCGTGGGCGCCGCGCACGTCGAGGAGGGCGAGGACAAAAGCGCCGAGGCAGAGGAGGCGGCGGAGGTTCTCGCGGCGGCGGTTCCCGCGCGAAGAAAAAGCGGCAAAGAGACGGCGACGAAGCCGGCGAAAGCGGCGGCGGCGGGCGCCGAGGGACGCGGCGCGCGCGCGCGACCCCCCTCGCATCAAGCGAAAGCGAAGCGAACAACGGCTTCCTACCGGATGACGACCGCCGCGCCGATGGCGCTGAACCTGCTCGAGGCTGACGACGCGGGCGCGACAGCGCAGACCGAGGAGGCGGAGACGAGCAAAGGCGCCGCCACCTGGCTCTTGTCGTCCCTGGGCCTGGCGCACGGCCCGGCGCCCGCCGCGAAGCGCGCTCGGGGGATCAGCCCGCCTGTCGGCGTCGCGGAGGAGATAGCGCGCAACCAGATGATTCTGGACATGGAGCATGGCGCGCTCGGCAGCGCGCAGATCACCAGCGCCGCGATCAAGATTCCGTACGCGTCCCCGGCGTACCTCTCGAGCGCCGCCGGCGGCGCCGCGGGCGGGTCCTCGGACGCCCTCGTCCTCCCCGGCCACGTGGTGGAGCACGAGATGAACGCGCTGCTGCAGTGGATGGACCAGGCGCCGGTGCGCGCGCCGACGCACCGCGGCGAGTCTTACCCCGCCGAGGACTTCGGCACCGACCCGTTCATCCGCCCGGGCTCGCTCATCTACGGCGTGCACTCGCAGGGCGTCGTGACGGACAGCGGGTGCGCCGCAGCCGCGAATCTCGCCGACGCCGACGAGCCTGTCTCCGCACGCACGCGGCACAGCTCGCGCTCGATGCTCCGCGCGCTGGCGAGCCCGGAGAAGGGCAGCGGGCGCCTGCTGCGCAACGCCGCGGCGGCGCTGCGCGAGAAGGCGCTTCCCGACGCGGCGGGCGACGTCGACGCGAAGGGCGCGTTTCACGCGTCCAAGTCCAGCCTGGACGCGTCCGATGACGGGCTGCTTCGTATTCCCGAAGGCGTCTTCGGGAGTTTCAACGGCGAGATCTGCCGCCTGGACGTCGACCCGGAGACGGGCGAGACGACGGCGACGCGCGTGAAGAACACGCCGTACGGCTTCCCGGAGGGCGCGCTCGCGGGGTGGGCGTCGATGCTGGACAGCGCGGCGCCCCGCGCGACGCTGACCCTCCCGTTCGCGCCCGCGCCGGGCACGCAGATGGTGTGCATGTTCCAGGGCGCGCACCTGCCGCTGCTGGTGGAGCCGCGCGGCGACGGCACCACGGACGTCACCGTGCGCTTCCACCCGGAGGGGGGGTACCACGCCGCCGCCGAGTGGGCGCTCGACGGCGACGATTTTGACGCCGCGCGCGACGCGGGCGCCGAGCACGGCGTCGGCGGCGACGGCGTCGTGTCTGAGTGCTCATACGAACGTCGCGCCGCGCTTCAACGCGCGCCGCCCCTTCTGGAGGGCACGGCGTCTCTGGAGATGCTCATCGCGGAGGGCCCCATGCGCGGCCTGCCCGTGGGGCGCGTGCTGCCGCTGCTGCTCTCCCCGGACGCCGAGCTGCGCCGCGAGGTGGCGAGCGCGATGCGGAGCCTCGAGCAGGCGAACGCGCACCGCGAGGAGGAGGTTGAGCGCGCCGCGCATCCCGCGGGCAGCGCGCTCGGCGTGCTCCCGGAGCCCGCGGCGCTGGTTTCCATGCTGGGCGCCGTGCTGCACGCGGTGGGCAGGAACCAGGAGCCCAACCCGCGGATGCACCGCGGCGCGTTGGCGATGGCGCACTACTTCTCGCTGAAGCGTCTGGGCGCGCGGCTAGGAGAAGACGTGCGCGCGCGCCATCGCATCATATCGTCCGCCGACCTCACGGCGCTGATGCGCGCGTCGGTGCGCGCGGCGGTCGCGCCGCATCTCGCCGCGACCCTCGCCGCGCTCGTCGCGGCGGTGTGCGTCGCGGTGTACGCGAAGCGCAGCGCTTGGGTGGCCGCGGACGACGTGGACCTGTGGGTGGGCATAGGCGCGTCCGCCGCGGCGGTGGCCATCAGCGCGGGGCTGGTGGCGCTCCTGGCCATGGCCGCCGGGCCGCCCGAGCGCCAACGCGCGCTCTGAACGACGGCGGCGAAGAGAGGCTCCAAACATGTATTTTCAAATTATATCGTATTCGTGTATCACGAGCCTCGCTACAGCTCCTCGCGCGCCGCCGGCGCGGGGGCGCGGCGCGGCCGGCCGCGCGGCCACGCCTCGCTTCCGACGGCGCCGAGCAGGGACGCCGCGCCGCCGGCGTCCTGGCCGAGTTCCCAGACGGTCACGCCGCCGAGCCCGCTAGCCATCGCCAAGGCGGTCTTCGCGCGGACCGTCGCGCGGGAGTTAAACGCGTACGAGTCCAGAACGTCCGCGGCGAACGCGTCGGACGCGTCCGCGGCGACGTCGCCGACGATGTCGCCATACGCCTTGGCGTCGGCGACGCTCCGGTCGCCGACGCCGCGGCCGTAGAAAGGCACGCCCAGCGAGACGCGTCGCGGGTGTAGGGTCGCGACCGCGCGCGCCACGACAGCCTCGGCGTACGCCAGCGTGCTGTGTCCCTCCGCGTCGCGCGCGTTGTCGTACGCCATGCAGTGCATCAAGTCGACGTGCGCGCGCGCCAACGGGTGCGCCAGGAAGCGCTCGGAGAGCCCGTCGGGGTGGAACGCGAGGAAGACGTTTTTTTTTTCCTCGGGCGCGGAGATTTGCTTGATTTCGTCGAAGGCGCGGCGCGTCGCGCGCGCCAGCTTGAACACGCTCAACCACTGCGCCTCGTCGCGCGGGTACTCCCAGTTGATGTCCACGCCGTGCAGGCGGTGCGCGTCGCAGAACGCGGCGATGGCGCGCGCGAGTTTTCGTCGCGTCGCGTCCGAACGCGTCGCCGCCGCGAAGTGTTTTGAGCGACCGGCGCCGCCCACGGAGACCATGAGTTTCGTGCCGTGTCCTTCGCACGCGTCGCGCGCGCGTCGCATCGTCTCGGCGTCCGGGAACCGATCCAGCGCGCCGAGCGCGCCATCGCTCGTGGGCTCGAGCGAGAACAAAAGCACGTGCGTCACCCCGGCGCACGTCGCGTTCCAGTCCACCACGCCGAAGCGATACTCGGGCAGGTACCCGACAACCTTAAAGTCGCCGTCGGAAACATCCGCGACGTCAGAGGTGGTTCCCCGGCTCGCCTCACCGCCGTCGCGGGACCAACCGATGCGCAGCGACGCGAGGAGAATGAAGAGCGCCAAGCGCGGCGCGCGCGCGGCTCGGCGTGCGCGCCGCCGCGGCGCGGTCATGCGCGAAGGAGTGCCGTGAGCGAGGTTTCCGTGAAGACCAAGTGTTAGTCAAACTCAACTCGGCACGGCCCTGAGTCGGAGTTCTGAGTCGGAGTTCCGAGACGAACCCCGCACAGACGTGGTCGCACACGCGCGCACGCGCGGCTGTGGCGCGCCCGTCCGCCGAGACGTGGCAGGTCTCACGCGCGAACCGACGGCGGGTGGTGTGTTGATGGGATGGTTGAGCCCGGGGGGTCGCCTCTCGTGGGGACTCGCCTCCAGCACTCGTCGTCAAGTGCTGGAAGGGGGCGAAGACGCCTTCGGGTGATAGCCATCACGTTCCTCGCGCTCGCGGTGGTCGCCTTCGCGGCGGCGGGGTCCCCCTTCGCCGACACCGGCGGTGACGTGCCCCGATCACCACGACGTGCCGAACGTCTGGAGCGCGTCGACGACGACGTGGCTGACCGAGAAGGGACCGCCGCGGCGTTCGTTCTTCCGTCGGGCGTGGCGTCGCAGCGCTCGGCGACGCGAAACGACGAGCTCGAGCCGATTTCGGCGACGACGGAAGCGATGACCGCGTCGTCGAAAACCATGTCCGCGACGTCCGAAGCGAAGGCGGAAACACCCCACGAAGGTGAAGGTTCGCATTTGCTGGTGGTGATTACTCCGACGTACGCTCGCCCGACGAACAAGCCTCCCCCTCAGGCGAACGCGTTGTTGCGAATGCTCAACGCGATGTGCCAGAGCTCGCGCCAAAACATCCTGTGGATCATGGTGATCGAGTTTGGAGACGCGGACCCCGCGCCGAAGCTGCCGCGGTGCGTCCCCGGAAGGCACACCTCGACGGTGCACGCCGTCACGATCGAGGTGCCGGCGGAGAAGGAGAAGGCGCCGGCGCGAGACGCCGCCGCGAACGGAAACGCGACCGAGAGTTCCGAGACGAAAACGAAGAAAAAAAAGCCGCCTCCGCACCGCGGCGTCGCGCAGAGGAACGCGGGTTTGGCGTTCGCGCGCGACCGCGAGCGCCTGCGCGCCGCGATCGACGAGGGTGGCCTTTTCGGGGGAAATACCGCCGAGCTCGTCGAACTCGCCGTGCGCCCGTGGGACGACCCGCTGGTGTATTTCGGCGACGACGACAACGAGTACGACCCGCGCGTGTTCGAGGAGATTTCGAAGATTTCGAAAGTGGGCGTCTGGCCCGTGGGCTTCCCCTTCGCCATGGCGCCGACGCACGTCGAGGCCCCCGCGGTGAACGCCTCCGGCTCCGTCGTGGGCTTCTACTCCAAGTTCTGCGACAAACGCACGTACAACGTGGACATGGCGGGGTTCGCGCTGCGCGTCTCCGCCGCGAGAGCGGCGACGTTCTCGCCGCGCTCCAAGCCGGGACACCTCGAGGATGACTTCTTGCGCGCCGCGCTCGGCGAGGATTACTTGGACCGCGCCGCGCTCGAGCCCTTGGCGGACGGCGCGACGCAGGTGCTCGTGTGGCACCTGGGCTGGAAATTCGACCGCGAGAAGGGAAAGTGGAAGCTGATGTACGAGGTGCGCCAGCCACCGGATCCAGCCTTCGTGTGCGCGACGAACGCGCGACGAGAACGCGCGACGATTGCGTAGTTAGTTTGTAGGAATACAGCATAGGTATTATACTTTCGTAGCTGATAAAAAAGTCTCAAACGCTAGTAGCTAGAAGAAGACTCGAAGACTCACCTTGACTCGTGCTGCGGCGACGGCGACGGGGACTGCCACGGCGACATCGCGGGCGAGTTCCGCGCGGACGTGCTCCCCCGCGACGGCCGTTCCTCCTCGGCCAACCCCCAGACGCCGGCGCCGACGTGCATGGCCAACTCGTCGGCGAAGAGCCGCCGCGCGCGGACGTCGAGCGTGGCGGCGAGCGCGATGGGCATGAGCACCCCGCACGCGAACCGCACGATGTGCGAGTACAAATGCACCATGGTGTACTGCGCGGTGACCGTGCTGTATAGCGCCCATCCCATGACGCGCGACGTGATCACCTCCGCGAGCGGCGGGCGCCACCCCACCACGAGCAACGCGACGACGAAAAACGCCGTGAACTGCTCGCCCACCATCCCGCCCCGCCCGGCGCGATGCAGCCGGCACTCGTTGAAATGCCGCGCGAACGCGCCGCAGTACAGCACGAGAAATATGCAGTGCCACCAGTAGCTCGGGGGGGAGGTGGAAATGCGTGTTTTCTGGTTCACGCCGAACCCGCGCGCGAGGCAGTACACGCAGATGCCGGCGAGCGCGGTGTTCTCCAGCACGTGCGTCCGCTGGCACGCCGGGGAGAGGGGCGCGAACTTGGTGTCGTAGCGCAGGAGCGGGTTCGCGAGCCGCGCGGCGGCGGCGACCAACCCCGCGAACAGGAACCGCCGTATCGTGGGCGCCTGCAGGTTGCCGTCGAACGCGCGGAACTCAGCCTCGCGCCCCCGGAGCGCCGCGTCCAATCCGCGCTCGGGGAGGGCGTGGTCCAGCGCGAACGACGAGATTGGGTACGGGCCGACATGCCGCGCCCACGGCGCGTCCCCCGCGTCGTCCCCCGCGTCGTCGGGGGCGGAGGACGAGTCCTTCTCGATCGGCGCGTGCCCCCGACCCGCGCCTCGCCGCCTCATCCCGCGAACGATGCACCCGCGGGAGGGCGTCGCGCCCGCGAGTATGCGCGAACGACGCGCAGATTTCTGCGTGTTGGTTGGAGGGTTGTTGATTTTTTACCAGTCATGACTCATGACAAATGTGTCGCAGTGTCGGATCGGGAATCGGGAACCGTGAACGACCCTCCGAAACGACGAAAAGTCGCGGCTGTTGGAAATTTGATGACATATCGATAACTGTCTTTGGTGGACTTTTGTCTTCGGCGTGTTCATCGTCGTCGGCTGGTGTCTCCACGGATGTGAGATATGGATATCGCTGCTCGCTCGGGTCACGGAAAACCGCGCGTTGCGGCGGAGGCGCTCCTTTTCATCACGGAAGAATCTACGTTCCACCCGGTCACTCCACTAAGCACCCGCTCCGGGCGCCCGTCCCTCAGAACCACACGCAGAAGAGAAGCACGCATCATGGACGTCGGTCTCGTGGAAGCGCTGTGCGATTACTCCAGGCCCGTGTTCCTGTTCGGTGCGTGATCGCGATCGCTCCGCGAAATCCCTCTCGCGCGGCGTCCGTCCGCGCGCGAGACCGAACGCCGCTCGGCCGCTGACCCCGCGACCCCTCCCTCTGTGCCCCTCCCTCGATCCGACCGCAGGCCTGACCCCCCCCCTGGAGGGCGCGAAGCCCGAGGAGCTCCGCGAGACCGCGCGCAAGTTCGTCGAGCGCAGCGCGACGCTCGCCACCGACGGGTTCATCGTGTACGACATCCAGGAGGAGAAGGGCCGCACGCCCGAGCCTCGTCCGTTCCCGTTCCGCAAGCTGGACGACCCGAGCCACTTCGCGCAAGTCCTCAAGGAGGTCTCGGGGAAGGAGTCCGTGGTGTACAAGTGCGTGGCGGAGGCGGACCCGGGGGGCTTCGACAATTGGCTGGAGACAGCCA
>Ga0181564_10003180_pt1 | contig 14119 bp, 9 predicted proteins | sample 011ome_24_FD_134512 | JGI IMG/M metagenome (GOLD analysis project Ga0181564, IMG submission 134512) | Coastal salt marsh microbial communities from the Groves Creek Marsh, Skidaway Island, Georgia - 011513CT metaG (megahit assembly) | ecosystem: Environmental > Aquatic > Marine > Intertidal zone...
GAATTTTCTTGACTACAATGATTGTTCCTAATTAGTATACTACGGATATCCGTAATCATCAATAGTATATCTCTCATTTATTTTACAATAATAAAATAATTTTAAACAAATAAGTTAAGATTGTTAATATATTATCCATATAATATCAAACCTATGAATACGGACAACTTAGCTCTATTGTATGGTTCAAATTTATTACAACATTCTAGTATCATTGCTAATAGAAGGTGTGGAAAAACTTTAGCCAAATATCCATTCACGATAAATGATATAGAAAATATTGTTGACGATATTAAATTATTTCATTTTCACGAGCACACATTCCGGTTGCAAAATATAAGACAAACAGGTGAAGACATAACATATTGGCGTGTAGAAGAAGCAACATTAGAGAAAGATAAGGTTTCAAAAGAAATACAAATCCACTATAAATGTAAACCTAAACCGTTATATATCTTAATTATTTTTAATTCTACTATAGATGATAATTTCATAGGTGGTGAGCATATATATTCAGATGGATATGCAGTAAAACCATGCATAGGTGATTATGTATTTTTTGATGCTCAAGAGCCATATATGGTAAATCCAATCATGTCAGGAGTAAGATTTTGTACGAAAATAATATTTTATTGATCTAGGAAAATATGATTGTGAGTTAAATATGAGAAATAAAAGTAACCATTATTTTTAGATGTCACAAATGATAGCATCGGAAAATGTTCAGATAGAAGAAGTATGGCACAACGATCCGGAAGTGAGAACAATAAACAATTTTATCTCCGCGGATGAATGTGCACATATGATTTCTTTAGCAAAACCTCATCTAATTGATAGCGTGGTAAGTGATTCAAAAGGAGGCCATGTATCTAGTGGGCGTACGAGTAAGACTGCCTGGATTAATCATACACAGGATAAAACAACAGAACAAATTGCAAAAAAAGTATCTAATCTAGTAGGTATACCCATTGAAAATGCAGAAAAATTCCAAGTTGTATATTATGGCGAAACCAATGAATATAGACCCCATTATGACAGTTGGGACCATAATGGTTCAGAAAAAACATTGCGCTGTATCAAATATGGCGGACCAAGAATGGTAACAGCTTTGCTGTATCTTAACAAAGTGGAAGAAGGAGGATCAACTAAATTTACGAAACTGGACACAGATATCATTCCAGATGTAGGTAAGCTTTTAATTTTTAATAACACTTGTAAGGGCTCCATAGATAAGCACCCATTGTCGGAGCATGCCGGTATGCCGGTTATCAAGGGAGAAAAATATATTTGTAATTTATGGTTTAGGCAGTGCAATAAAGCGAAACTATATTCCGATTTCAATCCTGAATATTATCAGAATTTGAAAACAGATACAAAAAATTCAGAAAAATTACAACAACTTCATAAATCAAAGTATATTTGTAAACATGACAATGTCTTATCCAAAGAAGAATGCAACCAGCTAATCGATGGTTGTACATTTTCCGAGACCAAATATCAAAGTGCATGGTTAAAGAAAGCAGAATTTCCTTCTATAATATTGAAATTAGCATCTGTATGTAATGTATCACCTTCTTACTTGGAAAATATGAATGTAATAAAATATAAAGCAGGACAAAAGCATGGTCCTTTTAACGATGCATATGATGTAACTACAGAAAAAGGTAGACAATATATCGAAAAATTGGGACAGCGGGTTCGAACAATTACCATTTGTCTTGGTGAAACCATTCATTATGACTTCGACAAACATAATTATAAAATAATCATGAATAAGGGGTCTATATTATGTTACAATAACACTGAAAATACTAACCAATTCGATAAGAGTATGTCACATCGTGTAGAAAATGCAGGAAAGACCACCGGATACTTGTGTAATTTGTATATGCGAGAAAGAGATAATCATGGAAATAAAAATCCTCTTTTTGACTTGAAATTATTAAATCAAGTACACCCAAGTGAACAATCTACATCATCCAAACCGTCTGAAAATTATTTAGACACATATAAGTATATTCTTTCCTCTTTCAAAGAAAATAAAATCACAAGAAATTGGAGTGGATATAAGAGCTTCAAATATGGCTTCAAGGGTGATTTTGAGTATTTTAAAAGTTGCATGCTACAATATCATGAACTTCTCGAACAAAATAAGGGTCTCAATCATGAGAACTTATCAAAAGAATATGTCTTTGATGAATTCACAGGCGTGTATGTTGACAATGTTGTTCATGATGACATGTTGAATTTGATGAAATCATATTATAGAAAGACAATACACGATAATAAAGTATTCACTCTTGGAGATAGACAGTCGAAAAGGTTCAAAGCTCACAATGAACCAATGTCCCGTTTCTTACACTATGAGATATTACCACTTATCGAAAAAATTACGTCCAAGAAGTTGATGCCTACTTACACTTACTTATCATCATACATAAAAGACAGTGACTTGCCTGCCCATACCGATCGTGAAGACTGTGAATTCACAGTCTCGTTTCTAGTGAATAAAGATGTAGATTGGCCCATATACTTACACAAAGTGAAACAGCCAGTCAAATATAAGGGGCGGTCTGGTTACAATCCAGATAAAGATGAATGTGTCTCTTTAGATAGTAACATGGGTGGATTTATCATCTTTTCTGGAACGGATCATCTTCATTTTAGAGAAAAGTATGAAGGAGAATTTTATGATATCCTTCTGTTACATTACCGCTCTGTCGAAGTTTAATATAATTACATTTAATATACATTTAATTTCATATATCTATATAAAATTAAACTACTCAGTTGTTTTAATTTATTCAACGCGTACACTCTGATATTCTGTATAATTTGTATAACCTTCCACGTCACCTTCATCATCTTTCTCATCGGTTTTTGGTTTGTCTATACACTTAAATAACGTTTCATCATACACTTTACCTTCTTGACACTGAATAGTTCCACCGCTTTCTTTGATAGACGCGGCTACTGCAGCACACTTGCTTGCAGATACTTCCTCTTCTGATGCAGCAACAGGTTCAGCACTCCCTACACTATCATACTTATCTAATTTTACCTTGTTTGGATCAAAATCCCAATCATATTCATCAAAAATATGACTATTGCGTTTACGTAGATCAGAGGAGAATAAGACTAGCACAAAAATAGATATGGGTATGACAAATGCTAAAATCCAGGATGGGACAAATTGTTTATGAACAACATAGCTGATGATAATGTTGACGAGCAAAATGCAGAAAAATAAACCCATATAACCGCTCCAAGCACGATAGTATTTTCTATAGTAATCTTTTATTAGTATGCTACGCGATTTGTTTTTTTTTTGCGTATTGAAAATTTCCAGTTTTTGCTTTAACTCAGTCAATCTTTGCTCGTTGATTGATAACAATTGTGCTTGTTTTTGGTAGTCTTCTATTTGTGCTTGTGTCATGTTTTGTGAGAGTTCTAACGATTTTGCAGTTTCTACTGACTTCACCGATTCCAAAGACAAGGTGAGATCGTATATCTTCTTCATATTTTCTTGACGTTGCTCAGTATATGAATCAATATTATCCAGATAGGTTTCGATATCATACTCGTTTATATTCGTATTACTTTGTAACATATCTATGACTTCCTTTTCAGAGGTTTGAGAAGTTTTAATAGCTGTTATTAATGTGGATAACTTTCTTTCTAAAGATGAATCACTTTCCATATTATATATAATGAAATATTTATTATCACGACTATAAATAAATATTTATCAACTTGTTATACTTTTTTGATATCTGCGTGTAGATCTCTCAGGGAAGATATATTGTCCTCGATCAGTTTTAATATTTTAGTTTGCTCAAATTGCTGTTTATCTAATGCATTATTCAATTTCATATTGCATTTATTGATAGCTAATTTACCTTTTTGACCAATTGGCTTCAATGTTGGTGATCTATTCTTAACTTTTTTGAATTCACTAATATATTTCAATGTATCTTTGGTATCAACAATGTCTTCTTTCAAAGGGGACATAGTTGCTAATACAAAGGTATTTACAGATGTGCAAAATGTCTCTTTCAAAATTTTTGTAATTTTGCTATTGCGATAGGGAACTTTCTTTGAGTGACACGTAGAACTGCGAATACATTCCTTAATCGCCAGTATACCTAGATTAATGTTTGCATTCTCTCTAAAGTTATGCTCCTCGTTATGCTTACTTCTACATGCTCGTTCGGAACCTGCTAAATCAACTATCTTAATATAATTATTTCCACATTTTACTTGAAATAATAAATGTGAGCGACTAGATGTTTTATTTGAACTAGATACACCAACATATCTTGCACTTTTTATATTATCTATGACATTTCCAACATTATGAATGATATCGTCGCGCGTTGTATTGTCGTTGAATTTATGTAAATGAAAACTTTCTATATTCAAGAATTCAATCGAACCATCTGATTGTTCACATTCTTTAAGTTCCTTTTTAGTAAATATATCATAACATTTATTGTTATATATTTGAACACCATTATAGACAATATCTGAACATGATCTGGACAAATCCAGTAGCAACATTTCCAATAAACCCATGTTATTTTCGTCTCCAAAAAGACTGTATGTTTTACCACTTCCTGTTTGTCCATAAACATATAATACCGAATTTTGCTGCTTTAATAAATTACTTACCAGCATAAATCCCATTTCGTTATAGATCGCTGCATTTTTATAGTCTGTGTCAAATACTTTATCAAACATGTAATTTTTTGCTTGTATTTTGACCTCATTCGTTATTGTGCGCTTTTCCAGCATTAATTGTATATTATGCTCACGAGAAGTTATCAAATATGGTCTCTTCTTGTAATTCTGTTTCGTGAGCACGAACTCTTGTATAAATTTTGATGTTAGACATATATACAATATAGAAAAAAAATGATTGGACTGTGGATATGGTAACAAATATATTGGATGTTTTTTTTGTTGACAACCCATACACTTTGCATATTATAAAAAGGTATTCACGATCAAAGATATTTTACTTTTTTTTTTTTTTTTAAAATAATTCTTCATTGACAATTTACGATAAAACCACCTGTTTTTTTCATTTTCAGAAAAATAGAATTTCAAAAAAAATCAAAAAAAGTGGTTGTGAGCATAATGCTCTCATTTTGATTTGTAAGTATTTATTTTGTTAGCATAACTTTTTTATAATTTATTTCGGATAAGATTTAGGCATTTTTTTCGTTATCCAATATAGGATAACAATGGATAACGATTTCGTGCCGAAAAATGCCGAAAAATATTATTGTAAAAACTGCAACTTTGAATGCAGTAAAAAAAGTAATTATACAATTCACTTATCCACAGCAAAACATAAAAGGATAACGATGGATAACGATTTCGTGCCAAAAAATGCCACATCATATATGTGCTTGTGTGGGAACAAATATAAGTATTCTTCTGGCTTGAGCAAACACAAGAAAAAATGTACGTATATTCCTGAAGATACTGAATTTGTGAATGATACAAAACTGATGGATGTAACTGATATGGATAAAGTTATCAAATCCATCATGAGAGATAATAAAGATATGATGATTGAAATTATTCAAAAGATTCAACCAACAACTACGAACAATACTGTTAACAACACAACCAATTATTTTAATATTCAAATGTTCTTGAACGAAGAATGCAAAGACGCTATGAATATGTCTGAGTTTATTGAATCCATTCAATTAAGTTTAGAAGATATGGAAAATTTCACTTCACAAGGACAAACTAATGGTATGGCTAATATATTGATAAATAAATTGAATAACATCGATTTATTTAAACGACCTATGCACTGCAGTGATGTGAAAAAAGAGACTATTTATATAAAAGACGAGGACAAGTGGGAAATTGAAGCAATTGGGCGACCTAAATTACGCCACGCACTGGACAGAATCACTAAGAAGAGTATAGAAACTCTTCCCGCTATGAGTGATAATCCCGATGAATGTGTCAAAACGGTGAATGAGGTCTTAAAAATTCCGCGTGAGGACGATAAAATTATAGCAAAGGTTGCGTCCAAAATGTTCGTCAAGAAATAATTACCTCATTCATTTTCTTGAATATAAAAAGAGCCCACCGATCAACAAAAATGCAATTGAAAGGGATAGTGCAGTTGTATCAATTCGCTTTGTAAGTGTATTTACCGAATTACATTCCATGCTTATATGGTCAAACCCTGTAAATCCTTCTTTTTTAATGGATTTATTTTTATCTTCCATTTTGGAGGTGGAAGTACGCACTTCTCCGAGTGACTGCTTCATTTCTTTTTGAATATTATTTACGTTATGATCAACATTGACGTTGAGTTTGTTTAATGATTGGAATATACGCTCCACAGATGCAGTATGTGTATTCAATCTTTCATAGATCCGTTTCAATTCTGCTAGATCGACGTCTATCAAATTTGCCACACCACATTTATGTGTCTTTTCATTAACCATCGTTATCTTGTTTAGTACATCGTAATTTTTCCAAAAATCAGTCTTTACAATTTCATATGTTTTGTCGCAACTATTATGATTATTTAAAATAAACCCTCGCGTATATAGACTTGTGGAATTTTCGAATTTCTTCTGCGATGCTGGATATATAGTGTTGTCTTTTAATTCAATCGTGTTCGTCTCTATATTATGTGTGAATCCGCCACATATAGACAATTTGTTACAAGCTAATATCGCTTGTTCTACATTCCCATTCATCGTCTGTATGGTTTTCCCGCCACTTGTTGTATTTTCATAGGAATTGTACATCTCATCAGTATATTTTATCATAGATTTTGGATATTCATGCAATGTGTCATTTTCATCAATATATCCTATTTTTCCCAGATAAATACTGTCATCGAGCATATTTTCATCATTTTTTAATAGCAAACTACTTTTTTCATCCTCGTATATGGTTCCTATGTCACTTTTTAATATACATGTGCTTGTTTTGTCCATTTTGTATTCTGCACCGAGGCATTTGTCATCCTTATCGCACTCATTCATGCAATCACCTTTACTAATGTTAAACTGTGTTTCCCCTGCTCCGCTTGAACTATTACCCTTTCTCACATCATAATTGGAATTGTTTATCATGTGTAATCCAACAGACTCTTTATTTCCTATTTGATTATTGTCTACACATGAACGGGTTGCTGCTAGTAGGCGCAAGGCACCATTAGCAAATTCCATCTTATACATGCCATTTTGTGACGATATGCTTTCTTGAGGATCGAGAAATTCACCAGTTCTCATATAAGCGCGCTTATATTTATTTGTGGGATTGTTTACAGGTATCCATTCATCCACAACTATTGAATTTGTATCATTACGATTGGCAGTCCATAATATGTCTTCTCCTTTTTTAAGAATTAAATTACCATCATTGCTAATAATTAGTAAAGTGTTTGATTTTGATTCGTCCTCGGTTGCTTCACCGCTTTCTTTTTGTTTACTCTCTAGTATTAAATTCTGTCCCCATCCTTGTGGTGCATCGACGCGTGTAACATGTAGATTGTCGCCTATTATTTTTGCTTCAAAACGATCTGACCAACCGCGATTTTGTGAATTAACTGGTTTTGAACTAACTGTAACGTTTTTATCTAATAACGGGATAATTTTTGTTTTTGATTTAGATGATCCAACAGTGATCCTTGATTTACCTTTCGAACTTGTTTTTTTCGCCTCTGTTCCTTTTTTTTTCTTGTTTTGAATTTCAAGTTTTAATTCATTACCAGCGCTGTTAATGTCATTACTATAAATGACATTTTGGTTTTCATCAATAATGGCAAAAGTTGTGTCAAGAACTTTCAGTTGATACGTTTCGCCAGTTCCTTTAATTATTGTATCTAGAGACTGCCACATGGGGATAAAATTATATTGTAAGCCATCTTTGATTACATTTTGTAAATTATCTCCAATATAACAATTATCTTTACCATCTTCTGATTGAACACTGAAAAATGGCTTCTGTAAATCAAATGCGTTTTCTCGACACCTATCAAAACTCATACTTCCAGTATATTCCATACTATTTGTGTTTTTATAGCATCCTAAAAAAGTGGAATTTGTCCCAACTGAAGGAGAATTCACAAGAATTTGTTTAGAATAGTTTGGTTCTTCTGAGAAAGAGGTCATTTTTGCTTGAATAATGTCCTTCGTTTTATTGTACAATTGATAATCATTAACAAAATCAATCGCCAATTTGTCCAACTCTTTTGTCAAACTATCAATCTGTAACCTATTTTTATCATATTTGTCAACATGTTCTTTATTTTTCTTCAATAATTGTAGACTCTGCATTAAAGCTTGCGAGTTGTTCATATTATTATATATTTGTGAATATTTTAATTATATAATAAACTTATTATTTGAATAGTTTAATAGAAAATAAGGCTAGCACCAATACACCCATAGACCAACCTAAGTAATACATTTTGAATCTATTCATATCGATTTCTAAGTATTCTTCTTTGCCATCTAAGTTCTGAATATTTTCGTATTCTTTGAATAACTTGAGGCGTTCTTCTAAAATTTCATTTTCTTTTTGTTCGTAAGCATCCATGAATTGATTTGTTTCTGGGGTCTCATCTGCTTCTCTGGTTTCTCCCATTATAATATTACGAAACATTATTTATTCACCGGAAAAATGTGATTCTCAAATAAAAAATGCATATACCCTCGGTTTTTATAATAACTATTTATTCTTACAAATTCTAAAATAATCTGCTTCGATTGCATTCTTACTTGCTCGAGTAATTTTGCATATTTGATTTGGTTTCATACATATAACTTGTGCAACCGGATCAAATCGAGATATTTCAGGAATGCAATTGTCATTTTTCACATTGTATTTACTTCTAAACTCTTTATCTTCTTCCTCACTTAAAATTATATGAGGTGGAACATATTTGTGTTCCAGTATGTTAAATCTCAATGACTTAATATTAATTATGATAATTGAAAATCCTTGGTCCTCCCATATATGACGAATGTGGTTTTTTACTGTATCGTTCGCATCTACGTTAGTGATAATCATAAGAGTATCTTTCGTTTCCAAAATATTTTCTAACACAAACAAGTCCTCGATCATATCATTAATCACTTGTTTATTTAACAGTTTTGGCTTCTTTTCACAGATTTCAAAGAATTTTACATACACTTTTTGTCTTGAATTTTCTACAAGCATATCCAGTTGAGAATTTTTGATCATCGAGTGTAATTCTCCTGTTTTGAACCCACTGTACTCGTCAACTGCACAATTTTGCTTTTCGAGTATATCAATTATATTTTTTCGTGCGCTATACAAGGTGGTAAAATTTTCTGTATCATAATCTCCACTCATCCTTATTACTATATAATAATATTTAAATTGTATTTTTGATTTCAATTTTATTATATAATGATTTTTTTCTCCACATTATCGGAATTTTCGCTGTCACCTTCCTTCTTTTCACTAGTGTCTTCATCCAGTTTCTTTGGTTGAAGTATTGAATCAAATTTGGACGATTCAATTATGTCTTCTAATTTATCGGTTTGTATTGTGATGATGTCATCTTCTTCTTTGTCTTCTTTATCATCATTCGTGTTTTCTTCTTCTGTACTATTATTCGTATCATTCTTATATTCAGATACATCTTGTATAATATCATCCATATTATCCATACCTGAATATTCATCGCTTTGATTTGGTGGTGTATCTCCCGGTGTAATAGGATGATATTCGGGGCTTTCTTGTGGTGTATCTCCAGGTGTAATAGGATGATATTCGGGGCTTTCTTGTGGTGTATCTCCCGGGGTAATAGGATGATATTCGGGGCTTTCGATTGAATATTTTTCTTCTGTGTCTTCCTCCTCTCGGTACTTCAAGTCTCTCAATAATTTATTGTTTTCATCTTGTTTTTCGTGAAGCTCTCTTACGTGTTTTATATACTTTAATTCTATATTATGATTGTGTGTAGCTTCATCGTATTTATTGACATCTACCGAATAATTCATCGTATTTAGTTGGTCAATGTTATCATCAGTAATCAACTTGATGGCTATGTTCATAGACTGAAGTTCGTGAATCAATAATTTTAAACAATAAGGAATTTCAACGATACTGAATGAAAACCCATGTTTACTAATACTTTCAATCCTTGAATTGTCACTAATAGGTTCTGATAATTTTAATTTTCCATCCAACATTGGGCTATAAAATCTCCGCTCTTTTACGTTGTATATAGCCAATGAACCAGTTTGATTACAGACAGCAATAGAATATTTGTCTCCACGGATTGTAAAAGAATCTTTCAAAAATGAACTCATACCATGGCCAATAATTCCATCACGTTCCATCTCACCTATTCTTAGACCACCATCATTGGCTCGTCCCTGAACCGTTTGTCTAGTTAACACATTACGAGGACCCAGACCTCTATAATTAATTTTATCTTTCACCATATGTTTCAATCTCATGTAATAAGTTGGTCCCATGAATACAGAACTCTTCAGTTGTTCACCAGTAAGTCCGTCATACATGATTTCATTACCCGCAGAATGAAACCCTATATCAGAGAGAACCTGACCATAAAATTTCTCTTGTCCGCCACTATTCATAAAAGCTGTGCAATCACTCATACTACCCAGCTCCACACATAATCGGCCCAATAACATTTCCACCAACTGACCAATAGTCATTCTTGAGGGAATAGCGTGAGGATTAATAATTAAGTCCGGTTTCAAACCATTTTCTGTAAATGGCATATCACATTCAGGTATGATAAGACCTATTGTTCCTTTTTGTCCAGCTCGACTAGCCATTTTGTCACCTATACTGGGGATACGTTCTTCGCGAACGCGAACTTTTGCAACACGAAATCCTTCCTCATTATCTGATATAAATGTTTTATCTACAAATCCTAATTGTCCCTTTTTAGTTCCAATAGACGAATCAAAACGAACATCACTATTTGTTTCTTGTGATGCTTTACCAATCATAATTTTTTTGTCATGAAGTTGCGTATTTTCTTTAATTAGACCTAAGGCATCCAAATCATTATAGTCATAACCCGGTTTTAACCTAACATCAACATCATCGCTCACATTTTTAATAACCGTTTCACTTGTACTACCAGATACTTCTGAGCTTTCTTCGGTAGTTTCATACGTGGTAAAATATGTAGTGCGAAATAGTCCTCGTTTCACGGAACCTTCATTCACTAAAATGGCATCTTCTACATTATATCCATTCAAAGACATGATAGCAACTATTGTATTCTCGCCATGAGGATGCTCATTATTATTGATGAAATTAGTATATTTACTCTTGATCAAAGGATTTTGTCCGTAATTCAAAATTACCCCCATTTTATCAAATCTATTCTGAAAATTTGTGTGATATAATGAAACCGCTTGTTTCGTCTGACCGCATGAAAACAAATTTCTAGCAGGTGGATTATGTTCAGGAAAAATGACTTGATTTCCTAGTATTCCGAATATGAGTGATGGTTCAATTTCCAAGTGTGTAAAACTATTCTTTTCTTTTAGTTTATCTGCATGCATACAAATATATGCATCGTTACTTTCGGACGGATCTATGTAATCTACAAGACCAGGATGTTTTGTGTCATCGATGAATTTACCTCCTATGATCTCTTCCCACGATAAATCATCCTTCACAAGTTTGTCCACCATTTTAGCTTCCTGAATACTAATTTTCTTATCTTCTATGAAAAATATTGGTCGAAGTAATCTTCCACTGTCTGTATATACATAAACAGTATTTTCTGCGATATTAAAGGTTACTGAAACATGATACGGTATCTGATTGATTCGTCGATAATACTTAGTGGTTTTTACAAACTCTATAGGATTTTCAGTAACCGCAAACCATGTTCCATTTAAAATGACCTTCGTTGTAGCATGTAAATAAGATTTATGACTGTATTCAATTAATTGAAGGTCTAAATTATGCATCATCCATTTTTTCATTTTTTCTGTGGAATAATTATTTGAAATTTTTGTCATAATAGATAAATGCTTGTGGGTACCTATATTTCCTCCGTCTGGTGTATCGATAGGATCTATATATCCCCACTGCGATCCATGCAATAAACGAGGACCAACTACTTTCGCGCTTGAATCAAGGGGTAGATTAAGTTTTCGCAACAAAGCTTTATATGAGTTGAATGACAATCTATTCAAATCTTGGATAACACCTTCGCGTTTGGTGTGAGAAGAAGCGCCCCAACTTCCCTTGAACGCTTTTTTGAAACCGGCCTCTACATTTCTATCCTTAAAGAAGGTTACTAAATTATCATCGAATAATTGTATCGTCTGCTCACAGGTAAGAGTAACTTCTTCTTCATCGTCTGGATTTGTATAGTGATAATAAATTTCATCCTTTTCTATGTTTAAATAAATGGCTCTTTGCTGTAATTTATAGTATTCTTTGAATAAATCATACATCATGGGACCTAATAATTCTACACGTTTATATTTAAAATTATCTCTGTCTATTTCTGGTGTCTCACCAGTAAACGTCTTTAGGAGTTTGAACACCATATCACCAATAGCATATGCTTTGTGTAGAAAATTGTCTTCGCCTACATTTGGTAATAAATAATTCACTAGAATCTCGAAAACTTGATGTACAGTCTCTTGTTTTGTAAATGTTTTGATATATTGAATAGCTGCTTCTTGCGTAAAGACGATTGATGCGTCATGAACAGATGGTGCGAATAGATCTAGATATTTTTGATTTTCTTCCAAATTCAACAAACAGTATTCAATAATAGATTTATCTGATAAAACACCCAGGGCTCGCATTAAAATGAAGAGAGGAACCGGTTTTTTAACATTGGGAACATCAACTACTATCTGTTTACTGAACTGAGAATCCGTTTCTCGAACTATATGGAGTTTCAGGGTTCGTTCCGGTTTTGAAACATCCTCAGAAACTGTTCTTATGATTGCACTGTGGCTGTATATATCATCTTTTTCATTCGCTTTTATATACAACATATTGTCTGCAAACTTTTCCTGTGGAATGAAGCACTTTTCTTTCCCATCAATGATAAAATAACCACCTTTATCATTTTTACATTCTCCCATTTGAAATGCTATACTCGAAGGAACGCTATTCAATATGCATAATTTAGAATGCAACAAAATTGGGAAACGACCTAGGAATATTTTTTGAAACGTTTTTTCTTGAGTTTCTTCTTCGTGTGTAACTTTGTTAATGGTGGTACATATAACATCGACATCATAATGTACTGTAGTTGCATAAGTCATATTTTTTAATCTTGCTTCGTTTGGGTACATATAATGTTTGTTTTTTTCGAAAATAACTGGTTGTCCGTAGTATATTTTGTCTCCTTCTTTTCCTCCCATAAAAATATCCAGCTTGTATCTGAAATCATCTAATTTGTTGTCATAGTTTTTTCTAATTTTAATCGGGTTCGTCTCTATGAATATTTGCTTTATACCAGTATCAAAAAAATCATTGTAAGACTCAATATGATGATTGACTAAAGCTAATTTATTATCGTCAAAATATTTATTAATGATTTTCCAGGATACGGTATTCAATATTTTGTCTTCCATTATACTATATTATGAATAATTATATTTATATTATTCGTAATTAAATAGGTTTGGCGTAAACCATTATAAAAAAATCTCTCTACTTTCTAAATAAATTCATTGAATGAATATACTTACATTTGGTTCATCGTTAGTAGGATAACAGTAAATGCCGCTACAAATGGTAGAAGCACCAACACCCATGACACCCAGTTCCAACCTGCTTTACATATCAATTGGAGGATCCATGTCCAGAACATAATATAAAATAGATTGAGAAGGAATACCAAAGTAGTACTAGGAACCGAACAAGAAAAATTCCCCACACATAAAGTATGTGTATTGTTCATATTCTGGATAACAACAAGTAGTAAGGCAAAAAGAGATAACACGAAATATAATGCAGCTGGTTTACATAAGGATGCGAATGTCTTTTGAAAGTTCATGATTATAATATACTTTTATATAATTTTTTTACACGAAATTAATTATACTTGAATATCATTTCATCAACATTAAGATAGTAA
>Ga0181564_10003183_pt1 | contig 14115 bp, 10 predicted proteins | sample 011ome_24_FD_134512 | JGI IMG/M metagenome (GOLD analysis project Ga0181564, IMG submission 134512) | Coastal salt marsh microbial communities from the Groves Creek Marsh, Skidaway Island, Georgia - 011513CT metaG (megahit assembly) | ecosystem: Environmental > Aquatic > Marine > Intertidal...
AAAATAAGTATGCATGACCTTCTCGAAACAGATTTTTGATCATGGAGTGGTTTGAAGTATCCGTTAAGAGGTTCTCCCCAGTACATCGGGAGATTTCGTGGTGACTAAGATGCTGTCGGCATCGAACAAATACATTTTTTCCCTGATAAGTCAATTATGGCCCAAGCACAAAAAACAGCGATACAACCTACCCGAGCAGAAGATTACCCCGAGTGGTACCAGCAGGTAATACGAGCGGCAGATTTAGCTGAGAGTTCACCCGTCCGAGGCTGCATGGTGATCAAGCCATGGGGTTATCGGCTTTGGGAAAATATGCAGCGTGCGTTGGATGATATGTTCAAGGCAACGGGGCATCAAAATGCCTACTTTCCACTGTTTATTCCAATGAGCTTTCTTGAAAAAGAAGCTGAGCATGTTGAAGGATTTGCAAAGGAATGTGCCGTAGTTACCCACCATCGTCTCGAGCCTGATCCGAATGGAGGCTTACGACCCGCTGGCGAGTTGGAGGAACCTTTAATCGTGCGCCCAACCAGTGAAACAATCATTGGCGCTACCTATGCAAAGTGGGTTCAGAGTTATCGGGATTTACCGATTTTGATCAACCAATGGGCCAATGTGGTTCGCTGGGAGATGCGAACGAGAATGTTTTTGAGAACCGCAGAGTTTTTGTGGCAAGAGGGGCACACTGTCCACGCAACATCTCAAGAGGCTGTTGCCGAAACGGAGCAGATGATTAATGTGTACGCAGATTTTGCAGAGAACTGGATGGCAATGCCGGTAATCATTGGAAGTAAGACCCCTGCTGAGCGATTTCCGGGTGCGGTGGAGACGCTTTCGATCGAAGCGATGATGCAAGATCGCAAGGCATTGCAGGCTGGCACTAGCCACTTTCTCGGGCAAAACTTTTCTAAGGCACAAGAAATTATGTTCCAAGCAGAAAATGGAGAGAGGCAATATGCTTGGACCACGAGTTGGGGGGTTTCTACCAGGTTGGTGGGTGCACTGATCATGACCCATAGTGATGATGATGGACTGGTTTTACCGCCACGGCTAGCACCGGATCAAATTGTAATTTTGCCAATTTACCGAGATGAACAGCAACGAACAGAGGTGCTTCGGCATGTCGAAGCCCTGAAGAATGAATTGTCAGAAAAAACATTCCGAGGATCAGCAATCAGAGTAGTGATCGACGATCGGGATGTTCGAGGTGGTGAAAAGAAATGGCACCATGTCAAACGCGGAGTTCCGATTCGTTTAGAGGTAGGCCCAAAAGACATTGAGAAAGGGTCCGTTTTTGTCGGCCGACGGGATCAACCGAAAAGTATCGGAATGAGTCGAGAAGAGTTTGTGGCTACTGTTTCTGATATTCTCGAAGAGATGCAGCAGGGTCTATTCGATCGGGCAGCCCAATTACGCAAGGACAACACTTGCACGCTTTCTTCCGAATCTGACTTCAGGGACTTTTTTACAGCGAGCGATGAAAATCAGGTGCACGGAGGTTTTGCGATTTGCCATTTTGCTGATGAGCAATCGATAGAACCTCTTCTGAAGGAATTAAAAGTCACGATTCGCTGTGTTCCGTCTTCTGATAACAACGAAGAGGGTGTCTGTTTTGCTACCGGAAAGCCAGCAGGAAAGAAAGCTGTGTTTGCGAAAGCTTATTAGCAAATTCGTTCATGCCATGCACCAAGAATCTTTTTCATAGCGATTCTTGGTGCAGCGTTCGTTTTATTTTTCAAGACCCGTAAATAGATATCACGGTTGCAGCTTGTGGGAGCAATCGAACATCGATGCAATGATTTTCAATGGTTTCACATCGATCTCATTGTCCTCGCTGGTAAATCGCGGTGAGTAGCGATTCGGTATCTTTAAACTTCTTGCCGGATGTTAATGCATCGTCAATTAATTGGCGTGCGTCGGACTCGCTGTGCCCCAAAGCGACTAAGGCATCAAAGGTCTCTTCCGCCACGAGTGATCCGCCGGTTGAATCGGTTTCCGCGTGATTTCGCTGCACCATTAGAGCGAATCGTGGCATTTTCCTGCGTAGCTTTGCAATGATGCGTTCGCTAGTTGCCGCACCGATACCAGGAAGAGTGGAAAGACCTTTTGCATCCTGTTCCTCGATCATTACAGCTAGCTCGCGGACGGGACGAATCATCGCCCTCAATGCTTTTTTAACCCCGACGCCATCAACACTACAGAAGAGATCAAAAAACTGTCGCTCTGGCTCCGTCATGAATCCAATCAAACGTGGGGTCATTCTGCTTCCCTGCAGATTTCCCTCGATATAGTTAAGCGTATGGAACCTAATTAATTCATTGATGCGGTTTTGCAACTGCCTGCGAGTATAGTCAGCTACTAATACTTCATATTCAAATGGCTCGACTTCGATGTAGACGGAGCTTTCACCCACGCGGGTAATTTTACCCGTGATAGTTACGATCACTGATCACTCGCTTATTAGAAGGAAGTTGGAAGTCTCGCCATGTTCACTAAGGAGCGTCACCAAGGAACATGGTTCAGGTAATGGTTTATCAGCTGCCGAAAGCTTGTTGTTGTGAGGAAGCCGTTCCTAGATGGTGACCACAAAGAGCGATGGCAAGGGCGTCAGATACGTCCGCGGGTTCAGGAATCTGTTTGAGACCTAATTGGATTTTTACCGCCAGTTGCATTTGGTGTTTTGGGGCGTGACCGTTTCCCGTCATCACTTTCTTTACTCGAGTCGGTTCGTAGTGAGCGACTTCAATTCCTGCTTGGCCCGCTGCCAAGCAGATTGCTCCCCTCGCGTGTGCCATTAAAATGGCTGTACGCGGGCGTTCATAGTGAGAGAAAAGCTGTTCCAACGCAAGGAAATCTGGCTCAAACTGAGCGATCAGGTCAGCGACGCCAGCATATATTTCCGTGATCCGCTGCTCGATTCTCTCGGTTGGTTTACTTCGTATAACACCTGCTTCAAGGATTTTTCCGCGTCCAATACCCGCTTGCGGATGATCAAATTCAATCATTCCGTAGCCAGTAACGTTCAGGCCTGGGTCAATACCGAGGATCCGTTGCACGCGGGATGCATGCCTGCTCTTGGGACGCGGGTTGGTCACGAGGCGCGTTCCCAAGTGGTACCTTCTTTTTTATCGAGTAATGCAAGCCCTAGTTCAGTCAAACGATTTCGAATGGTGTCAGCGGTTGCATAATCCTGATTTGCTCTCGCATCTTTTCTGAGGTCAATTAACAGATGCATGACATCATCTAGAAGTTGACTGTCTGCTTCATTGTCACCACCGTTACCCATAACAGGTTTTACAAAGAGACCGAGCACGTTGGATAGTTGGCGAAGGGTCGTTGCAGCCAACACGAGTGCCTGAATATCCTCGTGCTCCCGAGGACTGCTGGAGCTGAGGGATTGTTGGTCGATATGCCGATTGAGAACGCGTAGCAAATCAAAGAGAACGCCGATAGCTGAGCCGCTATTAAAGTCGTCATCCATGGCAGCATGGAATTGATTCAAAGCTTCTTGGACGCTTGCACTTAGTGTATGGCTCGGAGATTCTAACTTGGTATCCTCGCGATGTTGCGGAGCGATCAAGTCATAAAAGTCAGTTCCTGTGATCTCAAGGAACCGATCAAAGAATCGATAAAAACTTTCGAGTGACGTTCCCGCTTCTAGCAACCCTTCTTCGTTGTAAACGATCGTCGATCGGTAATGCGATCGGAGAAGGAAGAAACGGATTCTTTCTCCTGTGTGGCGTCGAATAACGGAGGAAAGACCGCCATCTCCTTTGCTTCTGCTAATTTTTCCCGCTGCGGAGTCATCTCCGGCTTCTCGGTCACTTTTCCCTCCTACTTTTCCCTTTTCACCCGCGCGCATTAAACCGTTATGCATCCAGTAGGTTGCCATCGGGTTGTTGTGGCAGCATCCGCTCTGTGCCAATTCGTTTTCATGATGAGGAAACATGAGGTCGAGTCCACCACCGTGGATGTCGAAGGTTTGTCCCAGTATCGAATGGCTCATGGCAGAACACTCAATATGCCATCCTGGTCGACCCTCACCCCATGGGCTAGGCCATGCGATTTCATCAGATTTAGCTTGTTTCCACAGAGCGAAATCGCCAGCAGATCGTTTTTTTGCCGCAGCTTCACCGCCTTCACCCTGTTGGGCGTCCACCGAACGATTTGATAATTGTCCATACTTTGGGTCTTTGGATACGTCAAAAAAGACATCACCCTCGACGGCGTAAGCAAATCCTTTTTCCTCGAGCTGACGGATAAAAGAGATGATTTCTTGGATGTGATCGGTTGCTCTCGGCATGTAATCGATCTGGTTGACGCCGAGTTCGCGTAGGTTCGCCAAGTAATCGGCAGTCATTTCTGTCGCAATTTGGCTGACCGGAATTTTTCGTTCTCGGCTTTTCGCGATCAGCTTGTCATCCACATCGGTAATGTTGACGACCCAAGTCACTTCGTAACCGCTGTACCTGAGGTATCGCTTGATTGTGTCAAAAATGACTGGCCCCACCATGTGGCCGATGTGTGATTCGGCATAAACCGTTGGTCCACACAAATAGATGCCGACTTTGGGTGGTTCGATTGGCTGAAAGATTTCTTTTGATTTGCTGAGAGTGTTGTAGACACGAATTTCAGGCATCGGATCGTTCAAAATGAATCAAGTAATTAGGATTCGGAATGTCAAATTGCGTCGAGATTTTGAGCAGATACGCACCGCTTATTAGGGTGGTCAGAGGCGATTGCGGGCGGAAGCAAAATAAATTGCTATTGAAAGCACCCTGCCCTCCTCCGGTGTCTCGTCATGTTTTCCAGCCGAAACTTCTGGCACACCCTGAGATTATAGGAGGACTTGGTCGTTTTGGAGAGGTCGATTTGAAATGGAAACCATTCCGGAAAAGAGGTGGTTTCGCATTTCGCAATCGAGCCTAAACACGGTGCTTCGATGGGTCATCGTCGTGCACGGTCAACAGGCTGCGGTAAGCAGGACCACGACTCTTGCGGATACCGCTTCTCCGCGCCCAACAGCATCCACTTTTTCACCCGTTTTAGCTTTGATTCCAATTTGATGGAACTCGATCCCTAAGTATCGCGCAAGCGTGTTTCTCATTTCGTCAATAAAAGGAGCCATTTTGGGTTTTTCAGCAAGAATCACGCAATCCAGATTAACAATAGACATCTTTGCTGTTTTTAACCGTTCACGGGCTTCGATTAAGAAATCCGCACTATCACGGTCTCGATTATCCACCTCGGTGTCGGGGAAAAGGCGTCCAATATCGGGTTCTCCTAAGGCGCCAAGTATTGCGTCGGTGATCGCATGCATGAGAACATCGGCATCACTATGCCCAACGGAGTGGAGGCCGCAATCAATCCAAAGCCCACCAATTTTTAGTTTGCCATTTGGCTCGAGTCGGTGTGTGTCAAATCCGAGTCCAATGCGTAGGGATGGAAGGTTGCAATTTCCGGTCATTTACGTTTCCTATCGAATGATCGATAAAAACAAAGTTGATACATGAAAAATTATATTCGAACGATCACATTCGATTGCTGTCTAACTCTCTTTCGGCTTCTCTTTACAATACTCCTGTACGACAATCATTTGAACTGTTGGTATTCATGTCCATTATTGAAGTTAAGCAATTAACAAAATCTTATCGGGTTTATAAGAAACGCGAGGGGTTGCGCGAGAGTGTGAAGGGGATCTTCCGTCGGCAGTATGAAGAGGTTCATGCGGTTGCGGGAGTGGATCTTTCTGTTCAGGAAGGTGAATTTGTCGCCTTTCTTGGACCGAACGGTGCTGGAAAAACCACAACTCTCAAGTTGCTCAGTGGTGTGATCAACCCGAGCAGTGGATCTGCAACGGTGATGGGGTTTACGCCTTGGCAGCGCAAAAATGAATACCGACGTCGTTTCGCATTGGTAATGGGGCAAAAAAACCAACTGTGGTGGGATTTGCCTGCCCGAGATTCTTATCGTTTGCATCAGCAAATCTATGCTGTGCCCGAATCGGATTTCAAGCAAACACTTGATGAGTTGACTCAGCTTCTTGATGTAGGTCGTCTTCTCAGCCAACCGGTACGAGAACTGTCACTCGGTGAGCGAATGAAGATGGAATTGATTGCTGCATTATTACATCGACCGGATGTGTTGTTCCTTGATGAACCAACCATTGGTTTAGATGTAATCGCGCAGCATAATATTCAACAGTTTTTAAAGTACTATCAAGAAAAACGCAGAATGACGGTGTTGCTAACTAGCCACTACATGAAAGATGTTGCCGCTTTATGTAAGCGAGTTGTGATTATTGCTCGAGGCATGATTCAATACGATGGTTCACTTTCAGGAGTGATTGACCAATTTTCAGGTCATAAACTTTTGACATTCGAATTCGCGGATACTCGCCAGCCAGACTTAAGTGTTTTTGGCGAAATTGTTGAAGAGACTTGGCCAAAGATTCAGGTGAGAGTTAGTCGTTCGCAGGTTCCGAGGGTTTTGGCTGAAGTGCTCCGGGATCATCCGATTGAAGATGTTTCTGTTGAGGATGTTCCTCTAGAAGAGGTGATTGCAACAATGTTTCGCGATTCGGTGATTAAGGATAACTCGTTGGCAACGGCTACCCCTTCATAGAAAAAGATCCCAATTCGCTCATTCTTGTAGAGATGAAAAGAATCGATCTGCTTCACTCGATCTTGCTAATACCCTCGTTTGTGTCATCCGTGGTTGGTTAGTTTAAAAACAGCTGGATGATCATTTGCTTTGCCAAAGGTTTATATGTCATTAATCGCAATCGAAAAGGTTTCCATTGGTTTTCGAGGTCCACTTCTTCTCGATGATGTATCTGCGGTAATTGAACCCAAACAGAAGATTGGTCTTTTGGGGAGAAATGGAGCTGGTAAGACAACCCTTATGCGACTTCTCTCTGGGGAATTACAGCCTGATCAAGGCGCAATCACTGTCAGCCCAAATAGAAAGATTGCACGACTTGTTCAGGATGTTCCACAACATATTAGCGGATCAATTCGAAATGTCGTCTTGCAATCACAAAAGCTTGATACAGCTGTTGACACTTGGAGCGAAGGAGATTGGCAGGTTGAACATGCCGTAGACCGAACTCTTTCTAAGATGGAGTTGAATCCAGATCTCGATTTTTCGATTCTTTCCAGTGGAATGAAAAGGAGGGTTCTCCTTGCCGCGGCGTTATCGGGTGAACCAGACGTTTTGTTGCTCGATGAGCCAACAAACCATCTTGATATCCCATCTATTCTGTGGCTTGAGAATTTTCTGAAAAGCTGGTCGGGGACCATTTTGTTTGTCACCCATGACCGATCTTTTCTTCAGCAATTGGCGACGCGAATTTGGGAAATCGATCGCGGAAGACTTTTTGATTGGTCCTGCGATTACCCGACGTTCCTTAGTCGGAAAGAACAAGCACTGGCAGCTGAAGAAAAACAGAATGCCTTATTTGACAAAAAACTTGCTCAAGAGGAAGCGTGGATACGGCAAGGAATTAAAGCACGGAGGACTCGCAATGAGGGGCGAGTGAAATCGCTAAAGGTGATGCGAGTTCAGCGTCAAGAGCGACGGAGCAAGGTTGGAAACGCAAAGCTGCAAATTCAAGAAGCCGAGCGTACCGGAGCATTGGTCGCCGATCTGACAAACGTGGCCTTCGCCTACTCAGAACTAAGGATCGTCGATGGTTTTTCAATTTCGATTATGCGAGGTGATAAAGTTGGGTTGATCGGACCCAATGGCGTTGGGAAAACAACTTTGCTGAAGTTGATACTGGGTGAGATTGAGCCAGATAGTGGTCAGGTAAAATTAGGGACGAACATACAGGTCGCCTATTTTGATCAGCTAAGAGATACGTTGGATTCTGAGAAAACGGTGCAGGAGAATGTTGGAGAAGGAAGCGACAAAGTAACAGTTGGCGGTGCCACAAAACACATTCTCGGTTATTTGCAGGATTTTCTTTTTTCACCTGAGCGAGCAAGAACACCGGTTAAGTTTTTGTCAGGTGGCGAGCGTAACCGTGCGTTGCTTGCGAAGTTAATGACCAAGCCCGCTAACGTTATCGTGTTAGACGAACCTACAAACGACCTCGATGGTGAGACGCTAGAGTTGCTTGAGGAGCAGTTGGTCTCATTCGACGGAACGTTGCTCATCGTTAGTCATGACAGAACCTTTCTCAATCATGTAGTGACGAGTACCCTCGTTTTCGAGGAAGGGAACGTTAGCGAATATGTCGGTGGGTACGATGACTGGGCCGCCGCGGCAGAAAGGCGGAAGAAAAGCAATGATGTATCTGTTGGTGCGATTGCTGTAAAAGAGAAGCCAACTCAGGCAAATAAGTCTCGCCGTCTTCCAGAAGCTGATAGTCGGTTGTCATATATGGAAAAAAGGGAGCTAGAAGAGTTGCCTTCGCGTATCGAAAAATTGGAAAGTGAAATTCAGGCGATGCACGATAGAATGGGGGAAGCTGATTATTATCAAAGTGGGAGCGATCATTTGGTGAAAGATGCGGCTGCACTCAAGAAGATGGAGGCAGATCTTCGTGATATGTACATAAAGTGGGAAGATCTCGAGCTACGTAGCTGATGACCTAATTATTTCGGGCGACCGAGATTATGCTTTCTACAGCAGTAAAATTATTGAATTTCTTGATTGCGTTCTGAAAGAGATTTTCCCTTCACTTCGATTGAACGTCGGTAAGTGGATGTCTACGCTTTGAAAATAGGTGGTCGGTGCGACGAATTATTTCGCTAACTAAGTAAGAACACCGACTAGAGCAATACACCGCGGTGATAAGGGATTTGGATTCTTTCTTCTAGGTTTCTTGCCGTGGTTGTAATGCGATCAGCTCTTGCTTTTTGATAGACTTTGCTTCTGCCCCAGTTTGGGTTCATTCAGGTTTTTTATCGATTGGTCGTCGGCTAGCATCCTGATTATGCTTGTTTCATTGATTGATTACCGCTTTTGGATCAACCTTGACGGTTAGTGTACCCTGCCCCGCTCGAATTCTTGTTTGTGTCGAGAAATGCTGTGTTGCATATAAGCTTCCTTAACTTGCGTGTTGTCATCGTCTTGTTTCGAGCCAAACTTTTGTCAGCCAAGCTTTGCAACTCATTGAGAAATGTCATTGCCTTGCTGATTGGCTTCGGCGGCGGTTATTTGATTCAGTTTTCAAATATTTCAGCCCAAGAACTTATCGATTTTAATACTCAGATACGGCCCATTTTGTCGTCTAATTGTTTTGCCTGTCATGGGCCTGACGAAAGTGAAAGAGCGGCTGATCTGAGGCTCGATTATGCTGAAGGTGCGATACGCGATTTAGGTGGATATTCCGCAATCGTTCCTGGCAATGCAGAAGCCAGTGAACTAATGAAGCGAGTCGTGTCGGAGGATGAAGATTTACATATGCCACCACTTGGTAAAGGCGCTTCGCTAACCGAATCGCAAGTGCTTTTGCTGAGATCGTGGATTGAACAGGGTGCAAATTATTCAGTTCATTGGGCGTATGTTCCGCCGGCTGCACCTCGAATTCCTTCGGTGACTCATCCCGAGTGGGTAAAAAATAAGATTGATTATTTTATTTTGCGATCGATTGAGGATGCGAAACTTGAGCCGAGTCCATTGGCTGACCGTCTGACACTTGCGCGACGGCTATCGATTGATCTAACGGGATTGCCCCCGACATGGGACGAGGCCGTTAGCTTTCGAGATGACAGTAGTCCCGAAGCATACGAGAAATTTGTCGATTTTTTACTCGATAAACCCTCATTCGGTGAGCGTTGGGCGCGGGTTTGGTTAGATCTGTCGAGGTATGCAGATTCAGCTGGGTATGCTGATGATCCAGAAAGAACGATCTGGGCTTTCCGCGACTATGTCATCCGATCACTCAATGCAAATAAGTCGTTTGATCAATTTACGATTGAGCAAATCGCCGGAGACTTGTTGCCGAATCCGACGACGGACCAGCTGATCGCAACAGCGTTTCACCGCAACACTTTGACCAACAATGAAGGTGGAACCAATGACGAAGAATTTCGAAACGTTGCGGTGGTTGATCGTGTGAATACGACGATGGCGGTGTGGATGGGGACGACGATGGCGTGTGCTCAATGTCACACTCATAAATATGATCCGATTACTCAGAAAGAATACTTTGAACTTTTTGCGTTTTTTAATAATTCTCGAGATGCAGACAGACGTGATGAGCAACCATTGCATGAAGTCTGGAATGAGGAGCAATTGCAACAAAAAAAACAGTTGGAGAATGAGCGCGCACAGGTTTTGTCTCAACTTGGGACGATGACGCCCGAAATCGAAATCGCTCTGCAGGATTGGGTAGCAGAGCTACGCAATGAACCTCACTGGGATCTATTGAATCCTGATGGTGTCAATTCGCAAAATCGCGACTCTCATGTTGGTGATGACGGTTGGATTCATTTCGCGAACTCTGAAATTGAAAACGATTCAATTTCCTTGAGCTTTCCCATCGATCCGATGAAAATCAGCGGACTCAAGCTTGAAGTGTCGGCAAAGCAGGAGCGTAATTTTGTGCTGAGCGATCTCCAGGCTCGCTGGGAGCCAAACGTGAATCAGTCTGTGGAAGCTCAATTTGTTCGCGTTGAGCTTCCGGGTAAACAGAAGATGATCCATCTTGCGGAAATCGAACTGTATCGAGGGAATGTGAATGTGGCCCTCGAGGGGACGGCATCACAGAGCTCAACGGATTTCGGAGGAAATGTCTCTTTCGTCAATGATGGCAACACTGACGGAGCGTTCAACAATCGGTCGGTCTCGCACACAGCGGTAAGTGAAGATCCTTGGGTAGAAATTGATTTGGGGAAATCCACAGAGGTCGATCGACTTGTGCTGTGGAATCGAACAGACGGTGACTCGTCGATTCAGAATCGTTTGTCCGGCTATCGTGTGTCTCTCTTGAGTAGTGATCGTGAGTTAGTTTGGAGTCAATCACCAGAGAGCGTGCCAGCACCATCGAAGGAGTTTTCCATCGATGGAAGCGTTGCTTTGGACTTTGTGGCGGCATTTGCGAATCATGAGCAAGACGGTTTTCCAGCCTCTTCGTTATTAAAAGCGGAGCCTTCTCCTGATACTGGTTGGGCAGTGGGGCCATTTTTAGGAACCACACATGAGGTAACGCTCATTCTGAAAAAGCCTCGTTCATTCGGCCAGGGTAAACTCGTCCTGCAACTGAATCATGATTCAAAGCATAAAAAGCATCTCATCAATCATTTGAGAATATCTGAGTCGTCCGCCTCGAATTTATCGGACTGGGCCGTTTTACCAGAGAACGTTCGTGCGAGCCTTCTTCGTAGTGGATCAATAGTTGATGAAGCGGGGATGCGGATTATTCATGATTATTTCCTTACCATTACACCTTTGTTGCAACAGGAAAGAGATCGCCTTGATTTGATCGATAAGCAGCTTGCGGCACTAAAGCCGTACACAACAGTACCAATCATGCGAGAGCTTGAGGTCGGGAAGGAGCGAGTAACTAGGGTGCAGGTACGAGGGAATTACCTGAATACCGCAGAAGAAGTAACTCGCGGAGTTCCAGCAATCTTTCATGAGATTAATCATCCAGAAAACCCAAGTCGGCTTGATCTCGCCATGTGGTTGATTGATAAGAAGAATCCGTTAACAGCACGCGTCATCGTGAATCGACATTGGGAGCAGCTTTTTGGCCGAGGTCTCGTCACAAGCAGCGAGGAGTTTGGGTCTCAAGGAGACCTGCCAACGCATCCTGAATTATTAGATTGGTTAGCCATCGAATTGATGGAAAATGATTGGGATTTAAAGTTTCTTATCAAAGCGATGGTGATGTCTGCGACTTATCAGCAGAGTTCTGTTGAGACAGAGCAAACCAGAAAAAGTGATCCTGACAATCAGTACTACACGCGGGGGCCGAGATTTCGGGCGTCAGCAGAGGTAATAAGGGATCAGGCCTTAGCTGTTTCTGGGCTTTTAAGTAATAAGATGTTTGGCCCTCCTGTGAATCCGCCGCAGCCTCAGTTGGGGTTGCGGGCAGCGTTTGGTTCGGGAACCGACTGGAACACCAGTGCAGGCGAGGATCGTTATCGACGTGGAATTTACACGGCTTGGCGTCGATCAAGTCCTTATCCGTCAATGGCTCAATTTGACGCGCCCAATCGTGAAGTTTGCACCGTGCGTCGAATTCGTACCAATACGCCACTGCAGGCCTTAGTAACCTTAAACGATCCTGTTTATATCGAAGCGGCACAGTCTTTTGCGAGAAAATTGATCTCACAGAGTGATGTTAGGAAAACGCGTATTGAAAACGCGTTCCAATCTGCACTAACACGACTACCCAAGCCACAAGAGATAGTAAGGATTGAACAACTATTGGATGTTGCAACAGCGGAGTACCAACAAGATCGAGAGGCTGCATTGCAAATGGCAACGAATCCGTTGGGAGAGTTGCCTCAAGGTTTTGATGTAGTGGAGGCGGCTGCTTGGACAATCGTTGCAAATGTGATTTTGAATCTCGATGAGATCTTGATGAAGAGGTAGGAACAGGAAATGAACGGTAATTCAAAAACTGAGTCCATGTTTCTCAGTCATCTGCAAACGAAAACTCGACGCCATTTTTTTAGGCAGTCCGCTGCAGGCATCGGAGGAATTGCGTTAGGGAATTTGTTCGCAAATGAAGCGGTAAGTGGTGGGGATTCGCTAAATCCACTTGATCCGAAATTACCACCGCTGCCAGCCAAGGCAAAGCGAGTGATCTACCTGCATATGACGGGTTCCCCGCCAAATCTAGATCTTTTTGACCATAAGCCGCAGTTGGCCAAGAGAGATGGCGAGCCATGTCCTGATGAGTTTCTCGCAGGACGAGAATTCGCATTCACCAAGGGTGTGCCGAAGCTGATGGGGTCACCTCGAGGGTGGTCGCAAGTGGGTGAGAATGGACTTTGGATGTCCGATGCAATACCTCATTTTCACGAGATCGCTGATGAAATGTGTGTTGTTCATTCCATGTATACGGATCAGTTTAATCACGCACCGGCCGAATTGCTTGTTTACACAGGTTCTCCAAGATCAGGAAGACCCTCGATGGGGTCGTGGGTTACTTATGGTTTAGGAAGTGAGAATGAAAACCTGCCGGGGTTTGTGGTTTTAATTTCTAGCGGTGTTCAACCCAATGGCGGTAAGAACTCTTTTGGAAGCGGATTTTTGCCGTCGGTCTATCAAGGTGTTCAATGTCGCTCCAAGGGAGATCCCGTGCTTTATGCATCGAATCCACCCGGAATGGACCGCTCGATGCGACGACTCACTTTGGATGCTTTGAATGATTTGAATGAAGTTCAAGCTGACGAAATGCGACACCCCGAGACTCGCACTCGCATCTCACAATATGAGCTCGCATTTAGAATGCAGATGGCTGTGCCAGAGGTGATGGATATCTCGAATGAGTCTCAACAGACGCTAGATTCCTATGGTGCCGTTCCAGGTGAGTCCAGTTTGGCCAACAATTGTCTTCTCGCTAGGAGATTGACAGAGGCGGGAGTACGTTTTGTGCAGTTGTTTGATTGGGGTTGGGATTTTCACGGAACCGGCGCTGATACCGGATTAAAAGATGGTCTGACAAACAAGTGTGCAACCATGGATCGACCGATTGCTGCACTAATCAAAGATCTAAAACAACGCGGACTCCTTGATGAGACGTTGATAGTCTGGGGGGGTGAGTTTGGACGGACGCCTTTCAGGGAGGGTCGAACTGCAGGGGGAAATATACTTGGTCGTGACCACTATCCCGACGTCTTTACGATGTGGATGGCGGGCGGAGGCATCAAGGGTGGTTTTGAATATGGGCAATCCGATGAACTTGGTTTCCAGGTCGCAGAGAATCCGGTTCATGTCCATGATCTGCAAGCGACTATTTTGCATCAGCTAGGTTTTGACCACGAGAAACTGACTTATCGATTTCAAGGAAGAGATTATCGACTGACGGATGTCCACGGAAAGGTGATTCGCGAATTGCTCGCCTGAACCGAATGGTAAGCGACGAAACGTGACTGGCATGCAGGCTCCGTTTCCGAACCGCTCGAACGTCACAGCAAAAAAGGTCACCAA
>Ga0181564_10003185_pt1 | contig 14104 bp, 7 predicted proteins | sample 011ome_24_FD_134512 | JGI IMG/M metagenome (GOLD analysis project Ga0181564, IMG submission 134512) | Coastal salt marsh microbial communities from the Groves Creek Marsh, Skidaway Island, Georgia - 011513CT metaG (megahit assembly) | ecosystem: Environmental > Aquatic > Marine > Intertidal zone...
CAATCTCGGTGTAGATCCGCGTAAATCCGATCAGGTAGTACGTGGCTCAACTACACTGCCAGCTGGCACGGGTAAAGACGTTCGCGTTGCCGTATTCGCGCAGGGTGCCAATGCTGAGAAGGCGACCGCTGCTGGTGCCGACATAGTCGGATTCGAAGACCTGGCCGAGTCGATTCAGGGTGGCAACCTTGACTTTGACGTGGTCATCGCGACCCCAGATGCGATGCGAGTCGTCGGCAAGCTGGGTACAGTGCTTGGTCCTCGCGGTCTGATGCCTAACCCAAAAGTAGGCACAGTAACGCCAGATGTAGAAGCTGCGGTTAAGAATGCCAAGGCAGGCCAGGTGCGTTATCGCACAGACAAGAATGGCATCGTGCACGGCGGCATTGGCAAGGTAGGTTTTGATGGCGAAGCCATCAGGTCAAACCTGGAAGCACTGCTGGCTGATCTAAAGAAGGCCAAACCTGCATCTTCGAAAGGTGTTTACATCAAGAAGGTGGTGCTGTCTTCAACTATGGGTCCCGGCGTTCAGATTGACCATTCGGCACTGGCCCAATAACACACAGTAGAGAATTTAGTGGATCGCATTTGGCTGACTGGGCCTGCGGTTCGCAATACCGACTTTGAGTGGTTTCGCTAGTCCTCGGACTGGCCGAGCCCATCAAAGACCGTAGGTGAAGTCAGGGCAGTAATTCATGGCCTGGCGTCTTAATTTCCTACGCAGATGGTGAAACCCGATCCGGATTATTTCCGGTTCTTATCACCGAACTCGAGGGCAACGAAAGTTGTCTATAACCGGCTCTTTGAGCCATTGGAAAAGGAGTTAACTAGTGGCTATTCGACTAGAAGACAAGCAACAAATAGTCTCTGAAGTCAATCAGGCTGCTACTAGTGCATTGTCTGCAGTGCTCGCGGATTACCGTGGTGTCACTGTTGAGGACATGACAGCTCTTCGTAAGAACGCACGAGAAAACAAGGTCTATCTGCGAGTTGTACGAAACACGCTTTTAAAGCGTGCCGTTGCAGATACCGATTTCGAGTGCATTCAAGAAGTGCTGGTGGGTCCGACGATTCTCGCGCTTTCCCAGGAAGATCCCGGTGCTGCGGCACGTGTATTGAAGGATTTCGCCAAGGAAAACGAAGAATTTGAAATCAAGGCACTTTCCGTCGGTGGCGAACTCATGGACGCAAACCAGATCGACGTGTTGGCGAAGTTGCCAACCATGGATCAGGCACGTTCCATACTCATGAGTGTCATGTTGGCGCCTGTAACTAAACTGGCTAGAACGCTAAACGAAGTTCCTTCGAAAGCTACCCGTGCGGTGGCTGCTGTTCGTGACCAGAAGCAGGAAGCGGCCTAATTCCTTTATTTATTGATTATTAAATTATTTGCAGGAGATAAGAATCATGTCTCTATCCAGAGAAGAAGTTTTAGATGCAATCGCTGACATGTCAGTTATGGACGTTGTTCAACTGGTGGAAGCAATGGAAGAAAAATTTGGCGTATCAGCGGCAGCAGCCGTTGCAGCAGCTCCAGCAGCAGCTGGCGGTGAAGCAGCACCAGCAGAAGAAAAGGACGATTTCGATATCGTTCTGGCTAGCGTTGGTGAAAAGAAGGTGAACGTCATTAAAGCAGTTCGTGGCATTACAGGTCTTGGCCTGAAAGAAGCGAAAGAAATGGTTGACGGTGCTCCTACCACTCTTAAGGAAGCAGCACCTAAAGCGGAAGCCGAAGAAGCCAAGAAGGCATTGGAAGAAGCTGGCGCAACCGTTGAGCTTAAGTAATAAACTTAAGCTAAAGCGTGATTCGGCGCTGGATCCATGGCAAGTGGATCCAGCGCCTTTCTGCGCTTGTGAATATTGCTGCAACTGAGGTCGCAGCTAGCGATTTGCAGATCGCGAAAATTCTCTGCTGGTAGTTTTGATACTCAGTACTCATTGCTAGGAACACACTAATGGCCTATTCGTATACAGAGTAAAAGCGTATCCGTAAGAATTTTGGCAAATTGCCAAGCGCTATGGACATCCCATACCTGTTGTCCATCCAGGTAGATTCTTACAGACAATTTACCCAGATCGGCACATCCGCTGAGGATCGCATGGATCAGGGCTTACACGCCGCGTTCAAATCTGTATTCCCTATCGTAAGTTATTCTGGAAAAGCTGTTCTGGAATACGTGAGCTATGAGCTTGGGAAGCCCGTGTTTGACGTCAAAGAATGTCAACTGCGGGGCTCTACTTATTCTGTTTCTCTACGGGTGAAAGTGCGGCTGATTCTTTACGATAAGGAATCTACCACGCAGACCATTAAGGACATTAAAGAACAGGAAGTCTATATGGGCGAAATTCCATTAATGACAGACTCAGGTACGTTCGTTATTAATGGTACTGAGCGCGTTGTAGTGTCGCAGCTGCATCGTTCGCCTGGTGTGTTCTTCGACCACGACCGTGGCAAGACCCACAGTTCCGGCAAGCTGTTGTATTCGGCAAGGGTTATTCCTTACCGTGGTTCTTGGCTGGATTTCGAGTTCGATCCCAAGGATATGGTGTATGTGCGAATCGACCGCCGTCGCAAATTGCCGGCTACCGTCCTGCTGCGCGCGCTTGGCTTTAGCTCCCAGGAAATTCTGGAAATGTTCTATGAGAACAATACCTTCAAGGTTAAGAAAGGCAAAGAGCCTCATATCGCGCTGGAGCTGGTACCAACACGTCTGCGAGGTGAAGTTCTCTCATTCCCTATTAATGACAAGAAGGGCAAGCTCATAGTCGAAGAAGGGCGGCGTATTACTTCTCGCCATATACGCCAGATGGAGACAGCAAAGCTGACCGAACTGGTTGTGAACAACGAGTTCCTCGTTGGTGCCTCGCTGGCACAGGATATTATCAATGAGGAAACCGGTGAGGTGATTTTTGCCTGCAACACGGAAATCACCGACGAGCTCATCGCGCAATTTCACGAGCAGGAAATTGGCTCATTCCAGACCATTTATACGAATGATTTAGACTGTGGCCCATTCGTCTCCCACACGCTGCGAATTGACTCTACGACTTCCAAACTGGAAGCGATGGTAGAAATTTATCGCATGATGCGTCCTGGCGAGCCACCCACAAAAGAGTCTGCTGAAAATCTATTCTCTAACCTGTTCTTCTCACCAGAGCGCTATGACCTTTCTGCGGTAGGTCGCATGAAGTTCAATCGTCGCCTGGGACGTCCTGAATCAACTGGCGCCCCGGTGCTGGATAACAGCGACATTGTTGAAGTGCTAAAGACCCTGGTCGGGATTCGCAACGGCTTCGGATCCGTAGACGACATCGATCATCTGGGTAATCGCCGTATCCGCTCAGTGGGTGAAATGGCAGAAAATCAGTTTCGCGTTGGCCTCGTAAGGGTGGAGCGTGCTGTAAAAGAGCGTCTGAGTATGGCGGATTCTGAAGGTCTGATGCCTCAGGATATGATAAACGCCAAGCCAGTTGCTGCGGCAATCAAGGAATTCTTTGGTTCCAGCCAGCTGTCCCAGTTTATGGACCAGAACAACCCTCTGTCGGAGGTCACGCACAAGCGCCGTGTTTCCGCGCTTGGGCCAGGTGGACTGACCCGCGAACGCGCCGGCTTTGAAGTCCGTGACGTGCACCCGACTCACTATGGCCGTGTGTGCCCGATTGAGACGCCGGAAGGTCCAAATATTGGATTAATTAATTCACTGGCAACGTATGCGCGCACTAACGACTACGGATTTCTTGAGAGCCCGTATCGAAAGGTCGTGAATAACAAGGTAACTGACGAAATCGATTACCTCTCTGCCATCGATGAAAGTGATTTTGTGATCGCTCAGGCCAGTGCCGAGCTGAATAACAAGCGTGGATTTGTCGATCAGCTAGTCACCGTGCGATTCAAGGGTGAGACAACCCTTAAGCCGCGTGAAGAAGTTGATTATATGGATGTGGCCCCTCAACAGATGGTGTCGGTTGCCGCGGCATTGATTCCATTCCTGGAGCACGACGATGCTAACCGAGCTCTGATGGGTTCCAATATGCAACGCCAAGCTGTCCCTACATTGAAGACAGAGAAGCCGCTAGTTGGTACAGGCATGGAGCGCAATGTAGCGCGAGACTCCGGTGTTTGTGTAGTGGCGTTCCGCGGTGGTGTTATCGAAAGCGTTGATGCTGGCCGAATTATCGTTCGCGTTAATGATGATGAGACTGATGCCGGTGAGGCGGGTGTTGATATCTACAACTTGACCAAATACACGCGTTCTAACCAGAACACCTGTATTTCACAGAAGCCACTGGTGAAGGATGGAGACTCGGTGGCCCGTGGAGACATTCTTGCTGACGGACCCTCGATCGATATTGGCGAACTGGCTCTTGGCCAAAATATGCGTATCGCTTTTATGCCGTGGAATGGCTACAACTTCGAAGATTCGATCCTGATTTCTGAGAGAGTTGTGAAAGAAGATCGTTTTACCAGTATTCACATCCAGGAACTGACTTGTGTCGCTCGCGATACCAAGCTGGGCTCAGAGGAAATCACCGCCGATATTCCTAACGTTGGTGAGGGTGCTCTGAGTAAGCTGGATGAGTCAGGTATTGTCTATATCGGAGCGGAAGTAACCGCTGGCGATATCCTGGTGGGCAAGGTGACACCGAAGGGTGAAACCCAGCTTACCCCTGAAGAAAAACTGCTGCGCGCAATCTTCGGTGAGAAAGCGTCTGATGTGAAAGATACATCATTGCGTGTTCCTTCAAGCGTGAAGGGGACCGTAATCGATGTGCAGGTTTTTACCCGCGACGGTCTGGAAAAAGATCAGCGTGCAATGGAAATCGAAGAGATGCAGCTCGCCCAGGTGCGTAAGGACATCAATGATGAATACCGCATCGTTGAAGAGGCCACTTACGAGCGTCTGCAGCAAGCGCTGGTAGGAAAGGTAGTATCCGGCGGTCCGAAGCTGAAGAAAGGACAGAAGGTCACCGCAGACTATCTGAATAATCTTCCGCGCGAAGACTGGTTCAAACTGCGTATGTCTAACGAAGCCATGAATCAGCAGCTGGAGCGTGCCGAAGCTCAATTAGCTGAGCGTCGTGTAGAACTGGATGAGCGTTTCGAAGACAAGAAGAGAAAGCTCACGCAGGGCGACGACTTGGCGCCGGGCGTACTGAAGATTGTGAAGGTGTACCTGGCAATCAAGCGTACTATCCAGCCGGGTGACAAGATGGCGGGTCGCCACGGTAATAAGGGTGTTATTTCGGTAGTTATGCCCGAGGAAGATATGCCTTATGACGAGAAGGGCCAACCAGTGGATATCGTTTTGAATCCTCTGGGTGTACCGTCTCGCATGAACGTGGGTCAGATTCTCGAAACCCACCTCGGCGCTGCGGCAGTGGGCCTGGGTGCGAAGATAGGTAAGTTGCTGGACGCACAGGCCAAGGTAACTGAGCTTCGCAAGCTGATCACCGACGTGTACAACAAGATCGGCTTGCGCAAGGAAGACGTTAAGTCTCTCGATGAGGCAGAACTGCGCGAGCTGGCTTCCAATCTGCGTGCTGGTGTGCCAATGGCTACGCCGGTGTTTGACGGTGCGGCTGAGACCGAGATCAAGGAAATGTTGTCACTGGCTGATATGGATGATAGTGGTCAGGTCACACTTTTTGATGGCCGTACGGGTGAAGCCTTCGATCGACCAGTTACAGTCGGCATTATGTACATGCTCAAGCTCAATCACCTTGTGGATGACAAAATGCATGCCCGTTCTACTGGCTCTTACAGTCTGGTTACTCAGCAGCCGCTGGGTGGTAAGGCGCAATTCGGTGGTCAGCGCTTCGGGGAAATGGAAGTGTGGGCACTGGAAGCATATGGCGCCGCATACACCTTGCAGGAAATGCTTACCGTGAAATCGGACGATGTTGCTGGACGCACCAAGATGTACAAGAACATCGTGGATGGTGATCATCGAATGGAACCAGGAATGCCGGAATCCTTTAACGTGTTGGTCAAGGAGATTCGTTCCTTGGCAATCGATATGGAGCTGGATGTCAGCGAGTAATATCGACACTTTACGTAGAAGTGTTCCATAAAATTAGGCAGTAACGAATTTTTGATTAGTGAAGCCTGCGTCTCTAGAAGGCGTAGGTGGAGGAAATAGAATGAAAGACCTATTAGGGTTGCTGAAATCTCAATCACAGTCAGATGAGTTTGATTCCATTCGCATCGGTCTGGCATCGCCAGAGATGATTAGAGCGTGGTCTTTTGGTGAAGTGAAAAAGCCAGAGACCATTAACTACCGAACATTCAAGCCTGAGCGTGACGGTCTGTTCTGCGCCAAAATTTTTGGCCCAGTTAAAGACTACGAATGTTTGTGCGGTAAGTACAAGCGCCTCAAGCATCGCGGTGTAATCTGCGAGAAATGTGGTGTGGAAGTGGCCTTGTCCAAGGTGCGTCGTGAGCGCATGGGCCATATCGAACTGGCGAGCCCGGTTGCTCACATCTGGTTCCTTAAGTCACTGCCTTCGCGCATTGGTTTGCTGCTGGATATGACTCTGCGTGATATTGAGCGCATCCTGTATTTCGAATCCTTTGTGGTTACCGATCCGGGCATGACCACGTTAGAAAAAGGCCAGCTGCTCAATGATGAGCAGTACTACGAGGCCATGGAAGAATTCAGCGATGAATTCGACGCCAAGATGGGTGCGGAAGCGGTCCAAGCCTTGATGAAAGATATGGACGTGGATGGCGAAGTAGCTCGTCTGCGCGAAGAAATTCCTGCGACCAATTCAGAAACCAAATTAAAGAAATTATCCAAGCGGCTAAAACTGCTGGAAGCCTTCGTCGATTCCGGCAACAAGCCAGAGTGGATGGTGATGAACGTCCTGCCGGTGTTGCCGCCAGATCTGCGTCCATTGGTGCCTCTGGATGGTGGTCGCTTCGCAACGTCTGACCTCAATGATTTATATCGTCGCGTCATCAATAGAAACAACCGACTCAAGCGTCTGCTGGATCTCAATGCGCCGGACATCATTGTTCGTAACGAAAAGCGCATGCTTCAGGAAGCTGTTGATGCACTGTTGGATAACGGTCGTCGCGGTCGCGCAATTACCGGATCTAACAAGCGTCCACTGAAATCTCTGGCCGACATGATCAAGGGCAAGCAGGGGCGTTTTCGCCAAAACCTGCTGGGTAAGCGAGTGGACTACTCTGGTCGGTCCGTAATCGTGGTTGGACCGACCCTGAAACTGCATCAATGTGGTCTTCCCAAGAAAATGGCGCTGGAGTTGTTCAAGCCATTTATTTTCGGCAAGCTGGAGCGTCGCGGACTCGCGACTACTATCAAGGCTGCGAAGAAAATGGTGGAGCGCGAGACAGCAGAGGTCTGGGATATACTGGCTGAAGTGATTCGTGAGCACCCGGTTCTCTTGAACCGCGCGCCAACCCTGCACAGACTTGGTATTCAGGCGTTTGAGCCAGTTCTGATTGAAGGTAAGGCGATTCAATTGCACCCATTAGTTTGTGCGGCCTATAACGCTGACTTCGACGGTGACCAAATGGCTGTGCACGTGCCATTGACGCTGGAAGCCCAGCTGGAAGCGCGTACTTTGATGATGTCTACTAACAATATCCTGGCACCAGCTAACGGTGAACCTATCATCGTGCCGTCACAGGACGTGGTGTTGGGCCTTTATTACATGACTCGCTCGCGGGTAAACGCCAAGGGCGAAGGCATGGTGTTTGCGGACGTGAAGGAAGTGCAGCGTGCCTATGATTCTGGCAATGCCCATCTCCAGGCTCGCATCAAGGTGCGAATCTCCGAGACTCTTCCCAACGAAGAGGGTGAACAGGAAACCAAGACCGGCATCGTGGATACCACTGTGGGTCGCGTGTTGCTGTTTAACATCGTGCCAGAAGGCCTGCCTTTCTCCATGGTCAATCAGAAGATGGCGAAGAAGCCTATTTCACAGATTCTGAACGCCTGTTATCGCGACGTGGGTCTGAAAGAGACAGTAATCTTCGCTGATCAACTCATGTACACCGGCTACAAGTACTCCACGCGGAGTGGTTCTTCAATCGGTGTAAATGACTTCGAAATTCCGGACGAGAAAGCTTCGATCATTGATCAAGCCAACTCGGAAGTGGCGGAAATTGAATCTCAGTTTGCTTCCGGTCTGGTTACCCAGGGCGAGAAGTACAACAAGGTGATCGATATCTGGTCGCGAGCCAATGACATCGTGGCGAAGTCCATGATGGAAGGGCTATCCACCGAAGCCGTCATCAACAAAGAAGGTAAGGAAGAAGAGCAAGAGTCCTTCAACTCTGTCTATATCTACGCTGATTCCGGTGCTCGAGGCTCCCCCGCGCAAATTCGCCAGTTGGCTGGTATGCGCGGTCTGATGGCACGACCTGATGGTTCCATTATTGAGACGCCGATTACTGCGAACTTCCGTGAAGGTCTCAATGTATCGCAGTATTTTACATCGACTCACGGTGCTCGTAAGGGTCTGGCTGATACCGCTCTGAAGACAGCTAACTCTGGTTATCTGACTCGCCGCTTGGTAGATATTTCTCAGGATCTGGTCATCACTGAGGAAGATTGTGGTACGACTGAAGGCCTGACCATGTCGCCCATCATTGAAGGGGGTGACATCATTGCACCTCTGGGTGATCGCGTACTGGGTCGAGTTCTGGCTGGAGATGTGCTGCACGAAGATACCAATGCGCTGATTGCAGAATCAGGAACCCTGATTAATGAGCGCATGGTCGAGCGTCTTGAAACTAACGGCGTCGACCAGGTCTACGTCCGATCACCAATTACCTGCGAAACTCGCTTCGGTATTTGTAGCCAGTGTTATGGACGCGACCTTGCTCGTGGTCATCTCGCCAACGTGGGTGAGGCGGTCGGTGTAATTGCGGCGCAATCAATTGGTGAGCCGGGTACACAGTTGACCATGCGTACCTTCCACATCGGTGGTGCTGCTTCGCGAGCAACTGCGTCCGACAGCGTGCAGGTGAAGAACACAGGCACCATCCATCTCAGCAACATGAAGACAGTTGAGAATGTGAAAGGCGAGCTGGTGGTTGTATCTCGCTCCGGTGAATTGATTGTAAACGACACCAACGGTCGCGAGCGCGAACGTTACAAGTTGCCTTACGGCGCGGTGGTAACGGTTGGTAAAAACCGTGATGTGGAAGCCGGTCAAATTGTAGCGACCTGGGATCCGCATACTCACCCTATCGTTTCCGAAGTGTCAGGTAAGATCAAATTTGCGGCCATGGAAGAGGGAATTACCGTCCGTGAGCAGACAGATGAGATTACTGGTTTGACCAGTATGTCCGTAATCGATCCCGCTGAGCGCGCATCCTCTGCGAAAGAACTGCGTCCGGCGATCACTGTTGTGGACAAGAAAGGCAAGGAAGTTTGCCTGCCAGGAACGACAGTTCCCGCACACTACTTTATGCCGGCCAACGCCATCATCAGTTTGAAAGATGGTGTGGATATGAATATCGGTGACTTTATTGCCCGAATTCCTCAGGAAGGTTCTAAGACGCGAGACATTACCGGCGGTCTGCCACGCGTAGCCGACCTGTTTGAAGCGCGTAAGCCGAAAGAGCCAGCCATTCTGGCTGAAATTTCTGGCACCGTCAGTTTCGGCAAGGAAACCAAGGGTAAGCGTCGTCTTGTGATTACGCCTAAGGATGGTGTGAACCCTATCGATGGTTCTGACCATTATGAAATACTGATTCCGAAATGGCGCACCATGACTGTGTTCGAAGGTGAGTTCATCGAGAAGGGTGAGGTTGTTTCAGAAGGCCCGCCCGCGCCTCACGATATTCTGCGCCTTAAGGGCGTAGAGGCCTTGGCACAGTACATCGTTAACGAAGTACAGGATGTTTATCGCCTGCAGGGTGTTCGCATCAACGACAAGCACATCGAAGTCATTGTGCGTCAAATGCTGCGTAAAGTTGAAATCACTCATTCAGGTGATTCCAATCTGATTAAAGGTGAACAACTTACCTATACCCAGATTTTGGAAATCAATGACAAGCTGGAAGCGGAAGAAAAGATGGTAGCTCGATTTGAGCGCCAGCTATTAGGTATTACCAAGGCGTCACTGGCCACGGAATCCTTTATTTCGGCTGCGTCATTCCAGGAAACTACCCGTGTACTGACTGAAGCAGCGGTCACTGGCAAGCGCGATTTTCTGCGCGGCCTGAAGGAGAACGTTGTGGTAGGTCGCTTGATTCCTGCGGGTACTGGACTTGCCTATCACGCAGCTCGCAAGAAGCAGGCGCTGGAAGAGACTGATAGCGATACCGTCAGTGCCAGTGATGTGGAAGCAGCGCTGAGTGAGGCGCTGAGTTCAGAGGGTATCGAGTCCGATGCCGGCGCTGAGCAGGCAGCGGGAGAATAATTCCTGCTGAAAACCGCATGATCCGGGCCGTTTGGGTCAGGCTCCAGTGGTGAAATAGTTGACTCTGGAGATGCGGATCATTAGAATTCTGCCTCCGTCGTCGACCGGCTGTCGGAATCGGGATGCATAATTCGCAATTCGGACCGCAGGAATAAAGATAAGATGCTGATTTTAATGATATTTTATAAAATCACGTGAGCGTCAAATTAACGACAAACAATCAGGATTTGATTTACTAATATGGCAACAATCAATCAGTTAGTACGCAAGCCCCGTAAGAGCAAGGTGTCCAAGAGTGACGTACCTGCTCTGCAAGCCTCTCCGCAGAAGCGTGGCGTTTGCACGCGGGTGTATACCACTACTCCCAAGAAGCCAAATTCTGCACTGCGTAAAGTGTGTCGTGTACGACTGGTTAACGGATATGAAGTCACTTCCTACATTGGCGGTGAAGGTCATAATCTGCAGGAGCACTCTGTTGTGCTGATTCGCGGCGGTCGAGTTAAGGATCTTCCCGGTGTGCGCTATCACACCGTGCGTGGTTCGCTGGATACATCCGGTGTTGCTGATCGCAAGCAGGGTCGTTCCAAGTACGGCACCAAGCGACCCAAGTCTTAAGTTTTAAGTAGAGGCAGTATGTCGGTATCTTTTGGATGCAGCCCTTACCCTGCTGAACTAGTTAAGAGCCAATCACAAGCGCAAGGACTGCGTGACTCATCACGGCTCTCAAAACAATGTGATGAGATTGAGTAAGGCCGGGTGGGAAATAGGGACACCCACAACTTAACAACTTAACCATTGATCAGTCCAGCCACTGATTATGCGAAGTTAAGTTGTTAAGTTGTGAGTGTCCCCCTGAGTCCCGGGTTAACCTGAATAAACAAGAGGTCATCTATGCCTAGAAGAAGAGTCGTGGCAAAACGTGAAGTTTTGCCTGATCCAAAACACGGATCAAAAATCCTAGCCAAATTCATGAACCACGTCATGGTCGACGGCAAGAAATCTGTTGCCGAGAAGATCGTCTATGGCGCGCTGGATATCGTATCCGAGCGTACCGGTTCAGACCCGCTGGAAGTTTTCGAAAACGCCCTGGACGCTATCGCCCCTATGGTCGAGGTGAAGTCTCGCCGAGTTGGTGGTGCGACTTATCAGGTGCCTGTTGAAGTGCGCGCCGAGCGTCGCAATGCCCTGGCGATGCGCTGGCTGGTAGAACATTCCCGCTCCCGTGGTGAGAAGTCTATGGTGTTGCGTCTTGCGGGTGAAATTGCTGACGCTGCGGAAGGTCGTGGTAGTGCAGTCAAGAAGCGCGAAGATGTGCATCGTATGGCTGAAGCTAACCGCGCATTCTCACACTACCGTTTCTAGCAAGTTATTCACTGAACGCTCATATAGTTTGAGGTTAAAGCTGTGGCTCGCAAACATCCACTTAGCCGCTATCGCAACATCGGTATTGCAGCGCACGTAGACGCGGGCAAAACCACCACCACTGAACGTGTGCTTTTCTATACGGGCATTTCACACAAGATCGGTGAGGTGCACGATGGTGCGGCGGTGATGGACTGGATGGAGCAGGAACAGGAGCGGGGTATTACAATAACCTCAGCGGCTACTACCTGTTTCTGGAACGGCATGGATAGCCAGTACGACGAGCACCGTATCAACATCATCGACACCCCGGGACACGTTGACTTCACTATTGAAGTAGAACGTTCATTGCGTGTGCTGGACGGTGCTGTTGTTGTGCTGTGTGCCTCGTCCGGTGTGCAGCCACAGACTGAAACGGTATGGCGTCAGGCCAATCGCTATGAAGTGCCGCGCATGGTTTTCGTCAACAAGATGGACCGTGCCGGTGCTGATTTCCTGAAAGTTGTTGAGCAGATGAAAGACCGGCTGGGTGCAGCCGCGGTGCCGCTGCAACTGGCGATTGGTGCCGAAGACGAATTCAAGGGCGTCATCGACCTGGTCAAGATGAAGTCCATCGTCTGGAGCGAGGAAGATCAGGGTACGACCTTCAAGTACGAAGATATTCCTGCCGACATGCAGGCGCTCAGTGCAGAGTGGCGCGAGCACATGCTGGAAACCGCTGCGGAAGCCAATGAAGAGGTTATGGATAAGTACCTTGAAGAAGGCAACCTCAGCGAAGCAGATCTCATGAAGGCGATTCGCGAGCGCACGCTTGCAAATGAAATAGTTCCTGTACTCTGCGGATCTGCTTTCAAGAATAAAGGCGTTCAGGCGGTACTTGATGCGGTAATCGACTATATGCCTTCTCCGTCTGAAGTAAAGGAAATCGAAGGCACGCTGGAAGATGGTTCAACCACCACTTGTGAAGTGAATGACGATGCGCCTTTCGCTGCTCTAGCTTTCAAGATTGCCACCGACCCTTACGTCGGCACACTGACTTTCTTTCGCGTTTACTCTGGCACCCTGAATTCAGGCGATACCGTCTACAACCCGCTCAAACACAAGAAAGAACGCGTGGGTCGTATGGTGCAGATGCACTCCAATTCCCGTGAAGAGATCAAGGAAGTACTGGCGGGGGACATCGCGGCAGCAATTGGCCTGAAGGATGTGACAACGGGTGAGACCCTGTGTTCTCCAGATCACGTCGTCACGCTTGAGAAGATGGATTTTCCCGATCCTGTGATCTCGGTTGCGGTTGAACCCAGGACAAAAGCGGATCAAGAGAAGATGAGCATTGCGCTGGGTAAGTTGGCCCAGGAAGATCCGTCCTTTCGTGTGGAAACCGATGAAGAGTCTGGTCAGACCATTATCTCCGGCATGGGTGAATTGCACCTGGACGTGCTGGTTGACCGAATGCGTCGTGAGTTTTCGGTTGAAGCGAATATTGGTAAGCCACAGGTGGCTTATCGAGAAACTATTCGCAAGGCTGTTGAAATTGAGGGTAAGCACGTCAAGCAATCCGGTGGGCGAGGCCAATATGGGCATGTTGTTCTGAGACTTGAACCGGTGGATCCTGATGACGAATACGAATTTGTGAATGAAATTGTCGGCGGTGTCGTTCCCCGCGAGTACATCCCAGCTGTGGATAAAGGCGTTCAGGAACAGATGAAGAATGGCTGCCTTGCTGGTTACCCCTTACTCGCCATGAAGGTCACTCTGTTTGATGGTTCATTCCACGATGTAGACTCCAGTGAAATGGCGTTCAAAATTGCTGGCTCCATGGCCCTTAGAAAAGGTGCGCTGGAAGCAGACCCAGCATTACTTGAACCCATGATGGCGGTAGAAGTTGTAACGCCAGAAGATTACATGGGTGATGTTATGGGTGATCTGAATCGCCGTCGCGGCATGGTCGGAGGCATGGAAGACAGTGCCGCTGGCAAGATCATCAATGCCGAGGTGCCGCTATCCGAGATGTTTGGTTATGCCACTGATCTGCGGTCAGCAACTCAAGGTCGTGCAACCTACACCATGGAGTTCCTGAAGTACGGCGAAGTGCCTGCCAATATTGCGGAAAGCATTATTGATGGCTCGAGGCGCTAAGCTAAGCGGCAAGGAATTATTTATTAAATTTTGTTAACAATGAATTGCATTAGTGCAATCTAGTTTGAAAGAGGTGCTGTTGTGGCAAAGGAAAAATTTGAGAGAACCAAAGTACACGTTAACGTAGGCACAATTGGTCACGTTGACCATGGTAAGACGACGTTGACGGCTGCACTGACCAAGGTGTGTGCAGAGGCTTACGGTG
>Ga0181564_10003186_pt1 | contig 14102 bp, 14 predicted proteins | sample 011ome_24_FD_134512 | JGI IMG/M metagenome (GOLD analysis project Ga0181564, IMG submission 134512) | Coastal salt marsh microbial communities from the Groves Creek Marsh, Skidaway Island, Georgia - 011513CT metaG (megahit assembly) | ecosystem: Environmental > Aquatic > Marine > Intertidal...
AAACCTTGAAAAATTCATTTTTGCCGCAAGATCTGAAAAAAATAAGGATGGATGCTATCGTGCTTCATTAATAGAGGATGTATTGGAATCTGTCATTGGAGCAATTGTTTTGGATAGTGATTTCGATGCAGCACAAAAGGTAATTTTAAGTTGGGTGGAACAATTTGAGAAAACACTAAAAAAAGATCATTTTAAATTTAATCCAAAGGGACGACTGCAAGAGATTCTTCAGGCTAATTCAAAAACTTGCCGAATATCATACAAGATCCTCAAAGAAAGTGGTCCCGACCATCAAAAGGAATTCTCGATAGAGGTTCACCACAATGGGAAACCACTTGCCAAAGCCCATGGTTCCAGCAAGAGGCAAGCCGAGGAAAAAGCGGCGAGTATTGCTATTAATTTAATCAACAAGGAGTAGGTTTTGGTTGCGGATCAGTGAAGAGAATCGAGATACCGAGTTCAGAACCCTCCCTGTTTCTCCCAAACTTCCCCCAGCAAGCCGTTGCCTCTTTTATAGCAGATACATGGTTGGGAAAAGAGTACGATGTTTGCATAATCATTGGTGATTCAATAAGTAACGCCGAAGAACTAGGGGAAGATGTAACCGCTCTAGCTGAACACTTTAAGCCAGATGGTGAGTTTGAATTTCACCTCTACGACTCTCCAGCCACTACAACCAACCCCGACTTTCATGATCGGGTATGCGATCGCTTGGCCGCTCTATCCGCCTTAAGAAATTCGGCGGGGGTGAGTAAGTCTAAAGAGAAAATTATAATCTCGGCCACATTTGATTCTATCCTTTCACCCTGTCCAATTCTTAAGGATCAGAAAAAAAGTGAAGTTTTCTTACAATGCGGAGCTTCATATTCATTTAGTGATTTAATTGAACAACTAGGCAGCACTCTTGACTACTCATCTGAGGTCGTTTGTGAAGAACCGGGACAGTTTGCAGTTCGCGGAGGGTTGATCGACATCTTTCCCGTCAATTGCAATTATCCAGTGCGTGTAGACTTCTTTGGCGATGAAGTGGAGGACATTCGGGTATTTGATCCATCAAATCAGAGAACGACCCATAAACTTGAAGAACTACGAATATCTTCTTTGGACCAAAATGATAAACTAAAGAAAGAAGGTGAATTCTTTAAGTACCTGCCAGATTCCGTATTTTGGTATATCCATGAGCCAGAAAATGCACTACAGCGACATCCTCTTGCCATGCATGACTCAACTCTCGAGACAGCGAGCAAAGCAAGTTTTTCCTTGGCTTGGCAAAGAAGTAACCAAGCAAAAGATTTTTACCTTGGGGTAAGTGAGATAAATGGAGGAAGTGGGATATTCATAAACAGTGAATCGCCAAACATAAAAGTGGCCCCCTTCATCGATCCATTATCAATAACGGGGAACTCTCTATCCCGAAACATTGAAGTAAATAAGGCGAGGCCTGAAAAGATTTTATCCAGGTTAATCAATTACTCGGACTCTGGGTTTAATCTGATATTCGCTATTGGAGCACCATCAGAAAAAGATCGCATACTTTCATTCCTTGATGAGTTTGGTGCAAAAAATATTGCCCCAACCATCATTGAAGTGGGCCTCAGGGACGGATTTGTATACGAAAACAATAGTGAATTTCCCAGTTTTTCTAACTGGATGACCAAGGGCATGAATGGGTTTGTTCTTGTAACTTCTCGAGAGATATTCGGGAGAGATCGAAGCAGACGTCCGTTGAGGTCACGCAAATCAAAAGTCTATCGAAGAGAAGTTGATCACGCGTTGGATTTTTCAGAATTGGTGCAGGGGGATCACCTTGTTCATTTACAGCACGGCGTTTGTATTTTTCAAAGTTTAGGCCAGATTGACCGAGATGATTCCAATGAAGAGGCTATCACAGTTGAGTTCGCTGATGGCGTTTTGCTTCATGTTCCACTACAGGAATCCCACTTGCTTTCAAGGTATGTAGGACTTAAAAGATCAAAACCTAAACTTGCTAAGCTAGGCGGTAAATCTTGGACTAATGCTAGACGCAGTGCAGAATTAGCCGCATTAGATCTGGCGGCTGATCTTTTGAGGATGCAGGCAAAGAGAGATTCGGAAAAAGGACATGCCTTCTCTCCTGATGACAGATGGCAAAAAGAATTTGAAGATTCTTTTCCCTATACCGAAACACCAGACCAACTTAGTGCTATTCAAAATGTCAAAACTGACATGGAGAGTGACAAGCCCATGGACCACCTGGTATGCGGTGATGTAGGGTACGGAAAGACTGAGGTCGCACTGCGTGCAGCGTTCAAGGCCGTTATGGATGGCAAGCAAGTTGCCCTCTTATGTCCTACTACCATTCTGTGTCAGCAACACTTCAGGTCATTCACCGAACGAATGTCAGATTTCCCAGTTTGCATAGAGATGCTCAGTCGGTTTAGATCCAAATCATCCCAAAAAGAAATTCTTTTACAGGTAAAATCTGGTGCGATCGATATATTGATTGGGACTCATCGACTCTTAGGCAAAGATATCGAGTTTAATGATCTTGGATTGATCGTGATTGATGAAGAACAACGATTTGGAGTCGAGCATAAGGAAAAACTGAAACAGTTTCGTGCCCAAGTGGATGTTCTTACTCTAAGTGCTACCCCTATTCCAAGAACCCTCTATTTTGCGATGATTGGTGCTCGGTCTTTCACTACCATAGAAACACCTCCATCGAACAGAAGACCTATCCGAACAGAGGTTCTCAAGAACAGCAAATTGACGATTTCACGAGCAGTCGAAACAGAAGCACGTAGAGGCGGACAAATATTCTACCTTTACAATAAGGTAAAAACCATAGAATCCGTTGCCAAAAGACTGAGCATCCAATTCCCGAACCTTAGAATTTGCGTGGGACATGGCCAAATGGCTGAGGGGGAACTTGAGCAGGTAATGACTCAATTTGTGGCTGGAGACATAGATATTCTCGTGTGTACGACAATTATAGAGTCTGGCCTAGATATTCCTAATTGTAACACCATCATTATTGATGGGGCTGATAAGTTTGGACTCTCCCAACTATACCAGCTACGTGGCCGTGTTGGAAGATTTACCCGCCAAGCATATGCCTATCTTCTTGTAAATGAAAACATGCCCGTTGCCAATAAAGCCAAGAAAAGACTCTCTGCACTTAGGCAAAGTAAAAGTACTGGAGCCGGTTACAGAATTGCACTTAGAGATCTAGAGCTTCGAGGGGCAGGCAATTTACTTGGGAGTGAACAAAGTGGTCATGTTGCCGGTGTGGGTTTTGAAATGTACTGTAGATTACTGAAAGAGAGCGTCTCCAGGCTTAAAGGTGATCCTAAGTCTCTCAGGCCAGTTGCAACGGTTAAGCTAGATTTCACATGCGATTGGGACAACTCAACTGAAGCTTTCTCTCATCAAAACAGGACGCTTACAGAAGCTTTTCTCCCGGCTGACTATATTCCCGAAGCTAGGCTGCGAATTGAAGCCTATCGAAAACTGGCTACTCTTTTAGATGTTGAAGAAATCAAGGAATTTGAAGAGGAATTAAACGATAGATTTGGATCTCTCCCCAAGTCAGTCCAGGCATTACTGATGGAAAATGAAATTAGGTGTCTTGCCGAACAGGCCGAACTTGACAAGGTTGAGGTCTCCGAAGACAAACTTTTTCTCAGGCAAGTAAAAAGGGGGCCCAATAAAGAACAGAGTTTCCTCAGGAAAGCTGGAAAAATTCCTCAACTTTCTAACAAAGATGGTTTTTTAAAGTTGAAGGAAATCATCTCCTTTCTCAAAATTCACCAACATGGGAAAAATTTTCGGTAATATTATTTTTATTTCTGCCACCGCTTATCTTGGTCTTTGCTCATCACTTTTAGGTAATGTGGACAAACTTCAGGAAATCAATCGCGTGGTAGCCAAGGTTAATGGCAGGATCATTACTTGGGGAGAAATTGAACGAAAAATGGATCAGCTCAACTTCAGCGAAAGGGAAAAAAAGCAAAGGGCTGAGGATTTCGTAAATGGTGAAGTAGACAAATTTCTCTCCATTGATGCATTTGATGAACAAGGCATGGCCATTCCTCAAGCTTACATAGAGCAGGAATACAACAAAAAGCTTTTGGAGAATTTTAATGGCAACCGCAGACTTTTCAGGGATGTGCTACAGAGTAATGGTCAATCTCAACTAGAATATAGAGAGCAGATAAAGCAAAACATTATTCACATGCACATGCTTGCTAAAAGGAAGCGTTCAAAAGAAGAAATTAGCCCAGCAAAAGTAGAAGCCTTTTATTTAGCAAATCAAGACAAGTTCCGGACTGAGAGGAAAATTCGTATTAGTGAGATCGTTCTCTCGGATGATGGAAATAACCTAGCTAAAAAGGAAATTGAAAAAAAGGCCTTATTCTTACGATCTAAAATTAAGAACGCGCAAGATTTTACCAAGATCGCCAAAGAATATGGCCAAAGTACCTTTAAAGAAAATGCAGGCGATTGGGGAGTTATGATTAAGCGGTCCGAGTTACGGAATGCTGTGATTAGGGATCGTTCATTTGCTTTAAAAAAGGGAGAAATTTCAGAACCTTTTGCAATCGAACAGTTGGTTCGGCTCGATGACGGAACAGTTGCCAAGTCTGGGAAAGTCGCCTACTACATAATTTTGGTCTCTGACGAAAGCCCAGCTGGTGTTTTACCCATAGAGGATGTAAGACTTGACATCGAAAGGATGTTAATCTCTCAAATCGACACTCAGGAACAGAACAAATGGTTGGCCCAAAGGAAACGCGACTCTTATGTCGTAATTGATTTACCTGAGTAACTTTTCAATTATTGGTTGGACTAGTTTGGATACTCCGAGAGATCGAATAAATAAAATAGCTGACCTTCCACCCAATGAGCGTCCGCAAGAGAGACTGGAAACTCTTGGGGCACAGTCTCTATCGGACCGGGAACTGCTGGCTATTATGCTACGTTCTGGTACAGCACAGAAAGATATTTTGGAAATAGCAGACGATTTAATTTGTGATGCACACTCTTTAGCAGGTTTACTGAGATGGGATGTAACCGATTTTCAAAAAGTTAAGGGAATCGGAAAAATCAAAGCCCTACAGCTTTCGGTACTTATCGAAATTTCTAGGCGTATCATGCAAAAACCTAGGGTGTTGAACCCGCCAATTGATGATCCTTTTAAAGTCTGGGAAATTTTACGACTGGAATGTCGTTATCAAACCATTGAAAAAGTTTGGGTACTTTGCTTAGACAGGAAAAATAAACTTATTAAACTTGAGGAAGTTACCTCTGGTACCGCCACTGGGAGTATGGTTCATTCAAGGGAGGTCTTTCGTCCTGCAATAAGACATGGTTGTACGGCCGTCATTCTCGCTCACAACCACCCAAGTGGTGACCCTACTCCAAGTGCATCAGATTTAAAAGTAACCAAGAAAATTTCCGAAGCTGCTCAGTTAATTGATATTGAATTCCATGATCATGTAATTATTGGGGAAATCGAGAACTGTCCCCACAAGGTAGGCTACTACAGTTTCGCCAATGCAGGGCTTATTTAAAATTAGTCATTCCCCTGAGATAATCGAAGTATTCTAACACTCCATCGGTTAACAGAAAAAGACAGTCCATATGGCTGTTGATTTCTCGCTTCATTGAAGGAATCAAAGTTGACCCCACCTGATAAACCCTGCCCGGCATAGCAAGAAGCGTCCGTGTCAAGTATCACTTCCCAGCTTCCGGGGTGCGGGCACCCCCAATCTCGATGCACCAAGTGACCCGAGAAATTGCAAGCTACAAGTAATGTATCCTTTGGATAACTACCATATTTTAAAAAGGAAAGCGTTTGCCCATGAGCATCATTACAATCAACCCAAGAAAACTTATCGGGCTGATGGTCAAAGTTAGCCCATGAAGGATGACCTGTATACATGTGATTTAAATCAGAAACCAATTTCTTTAAGCCTTGGTGAAGAGGAAAATCTAAGAGTGCCCAGTCTACAGAGCCCTCAAAGTCCCATTCAGACCATTGGCCGATTTCACAGCCCATAAAAATAGTTTTTTTGCCAGGCCATACCCATTGTAGTGCGAGCAAAGCCCTAAGGTTGGCAATTCTGTCCTCCTGATAGGCTAAGTTCATTTTATTGACCAATGAGCCTTTACCATGAACAACCTCGTCATGGGAGAATGCTTGAATGAAGTTTTCCGAAAACTGATAAATAGCACCAAAGGTTAATTGATTGTGTGCCCGCGAGCGATCAGCTGGAGCAGACGAAAAATAACCGAGCACATCATGCATCCACCCCATATTCCACTTGAAGTCGAATCCCAGACCACCAGTCTCAGGAGGCATAGTGATTTGAGGGAATGAAGTAGATTCCTCAGCAATACTTATAACATTTGGAAATTCTTCATGAATAGCTTGATTAAACTCTTTAAGGAACTCGATAGCTTCTAAGTTTTCATTGCCTCCATATTTATTAGGACACCATTCACCCTCTTTCCTTGAGTAGTCCAGGTAGAGCATGGAAGCGACGGCATCGACCCGAAATCCATCGACTCCAAACCGCTCAAGCCATGCGATTGCACTCCCTACGAGAAAGCTCTTAACCTCTGCCCTGCCATAATTGAAGCAAAGAGTTCCCCACTCCGCATGCCTACCCATCCTTGGGTCCTGATGCTCAAACAGGCAGGTACCATCGAATTGAGACAATGCAAATTCATCGGACGGGAAATGGGCTGGAACCCAGTCAATAATTACCCCAATCCCCTCGGTTTGAAGACAGTGTAAAAGGTATGAAAATTCAGCAGGAGTACCATACCTGTATGTGGGTGCAAAATATCCTGTTACCTGATATCCCCATGAAGCCCCATAGGGGTACTCACTGGGTGGAAGGAATTCCACATGAGTGAAGCCCATTTCTTTGAGGTACAAAGGGAGATCATCCGCTAATTCTAGATAGGATAACGGTTGATTGGTGTTCTGGTTCCTTTTCCAGGAACCAATGTGCATTTCATAAATGGAGATTGGCCTCTTTCTGGGGGCACTCTCGTTGAAACTAAGTAAGGAGGATCTTTTTTGTGAACGATCCTCAATAATCGAAGCGTTTCCTGCTGGAGACTCAAATCTCCAGCCGAATGGGTCGGTTTTCTCTCTTACAACACCATCACAACCTGCAATTCTGTATTTGTACAGATCTCCAGTTTTGGCACGGGGCACAAAAAGTTCCCTGCAACCCGAACTACCAAGAGAACGCATAGGTAAAGAAGTTGTGTTCCAATAATTGAAGTCTCCAACAAGGTGTACAGAAATAGCTGAAGGTGCCCATACCACAAAACCTACTCCCTCTACTCCGTTCATCGATCTTGGAATCGCACCCAACTTCTCAAAGGGCCTTCGATCCCATCCGTTATTAAACCCCTCTATCTCCTGATTTGTAACCGAAGGAAGGAAGCGGTAGGGGTCAATCCATTCCGCACGACTTTCTTTGAAGGTGGATAAAAAAGAATAATCAAAAAACTCTCTGCAATCTTGGAGAATCACTTCATAAAACCCTGCTGAATGGAGGCAATTCATCGGAATGGATTTAGCTGTCTCCTTATTGATCAAATCAACTGAAAGCGAACCAGGATCCCAGGCACGAACGACTAAGCCGCCTGACCTGCCCAATTTATGCATACCAAGCCATTGGTGAGGGTCATGGGTCAGCCCGCTTACTACGGACTCGATCTCACTGGCTTGCATCTTCACTTCGTTAATCATTACGGCTAGTGAGTTTTAAATAAAGAAAGAACGATAAATTGTTTTTGATATTTCTTTTTTATCGCCAAAGAAACCTATCATATTTTTTCTCCAAGTGGTGTTTGGTATTATATTTTTAACTTTCTTGGCGATCCCCCTCTTCTGTCTTGAGTGTGTAGGTGGCAACTCTTTGACCGATTACTCATGGGATGCAGATTCTTTTTCCTATTCTGAAAATAATTCGACCATACATGCTCAAGGAAATGTATGTCTAAGCTCTAGCTCGCTTCTTCTTGTATCCGATGTGATGCGATGGACTCGTTCAACCAATCATATTGAAGCGAAAGGCTCGGTGGTACTAACTCAAAACGGGATGAGAATTCTCGCAGATCAAATTTCTTATTCATTAAATCTCGGAGATTACAATGCGAGTGATATACGCATGGGCTTGGGCGATCTTCTTGTTGAAGCCGGAGAAATTAATCAAAGAGGCGGGAATCTTAATGCTACAAATATCAGCATGTATCTGAATGAACCCCATGCTCTTGATCCGGGAATTAAAATTGGAAAGCTTTCATATGATTTCAATTCAACTGTGCTAGCCCTTACAGAACCGAATCTTGTTTTTAACGAACTCTCTATCTTAGAACTGCCTAATTATTCGTTCAAAAATGATGAATATTCATTCTCGCCAAAACTTAAGATTGGTAAACAAGGGTCGCTTGGTTGGTATTCCGGTTTAGAGTTAGGCAGGAAATTAACAGAAGGAAGAAAGGCAGAGCTAGAAATCTATGGATTTGAAAAACGTGGACTTTTTCTTGGTCCTAAATTCTCCCACTATACATCAAGGCTAAATGGTTTCTCGGAAACTCAATTTCATGGTGGCTGGATTCGTGACCAAGCTACCGACATTGGTCTGGATTCTGGTGGTTATCGAATTAAGGACAACCGTGCTTTTACTCGATTATCTTCTATACATCGGATTCAAAACCACGTACGGGTAGCCCTAAAGGCAGAATGGGATAGTGATTCTGAAGTTTATAGAGATTTTAAACGAAATCGCTTTGAGCAAAACCAGTGGAATGATTCATTTGCTGAAATAACCCATAACGGAGAATATTATTCTGTTACTTTTTTAGCAAACGAACAGATCAACAATCATGAAGGCATGATTAAAAAGTCTCCACAGGTTGCTATGAGAACCGGTCCCAATCTTGCATTAGGTTTTTATCATACTTCATCTATACAGTATTCAAATTCAGAACTAAAGAACAGTGAAGGGGCAACCGCTCAGTCATTGGAAGAATTTGATTTAGGTTATCGAATGCAGAAAAAATTGAAATTAGCAGATGGCATCTATTTTATTCCCTCCATCGCTTTTAGGCACAACGAGTACGAACTAGATGATTTTACGCAAAAAAGAACACTTGGTGAGTGGAGTAATGATTTGATAATCAATCTAACTGGTACCAAGCAGGTAGGATCTGAAATGCTCGAAGTCGATCAGTTGATTCACTCCATGAATTTTTCTATGGGGCACCGAAGGATTGTTCGCTTAAACGGGGACGCAGATCTCCGTGATTATTCTTCCTTTTATTCGAGCGAAAATCTCAATTTAGACCCTCTGAATCTTCTTGATAATTCAAAAACTGCTGAAATATCTCCATCTGAGGTAGTAAGACTCGGATGGAGGCATAACTGGTCAGGAGAATGGGATAAAAAATATAGGCGGCTCGCAACCGCTCAATTTTTCTATGACCTTGTGGAGATTAAAGGGGGAGACGCTATGAAGTCGCGACCTTTCTATGGTAATCTCTTGTTTTTACCAGACTCGATGGTCAATATAAAAGCCCGCTCAAAAGTAGATTTAAGGTCGGGAAAAAGCCACAGGCATGCATTGGGGATTGGTATTCGAGACGGGCGATTCCATGAGGCAGAAATTATGTACCATCGATACTTAAATACTGGAGAATATATAAAATTTGAGTCAAAAAAACTTGTTAATGAAAAAATGACGACCACCTTTTTGGCAAGCTATGACCTTAAGTACAATCGTTTACCTCTATGGAGAATTGCTCTGCAAATAAGACCGGGTTGGTCATGGATATGGGATTTTTCATTAAGCGAGTACAGAAATACTGCAAAAGAAAACAACCTAAGTTTTAATATCGGAGTTAAATTAGCTAGGTTTTGAACTTTGATATATTCATCGATTTTGATAGGTTGACTCTTACATTTCATCCGAATTATATAATATTATGAACAAGAGAGATTTCATGCCTCAAATTCCGTACAAAGACCCTAAGGTTATGGCACACCTGCTCGGCCTTGGTTTAGACTGCAAAGACGGTCATAAAAGGATTACACAGGCTGATAAATTCTCAATTCTTGGAGGTTCTGAAGAGACTCACGACCGCATGACTGAAACCTTACTCAAGACCATGGAAGACCTTTCCATAAAAGGGAAAGCACTTGAAGAAACCTCACAAGAAGAGATCTCAGATCTAATATCAAAAAACTCCTCAACCTGACGCATTTAATTAGCCGATTATGAGTCAGCCCACTCCACCACCCTCTCCTCAACCTGCACTTAAATTGAAAGTCCCTGGAGCACCTGCAGTCGGGGCAACCTCTGGAGGGCCTAAATTAAAAGTAACCACTTCCCCCTTTGCCGGGCCAGGAACACCACCTCCTCCCAGTCCACCTATTGCACCCGTATCACCAGTCCCCCCTCCGACCTTAAGTTCATCAGCGACACCCCCCATGCCTTCTCCTGGTGTTGCACCTGTTCCGGCGACTCCCACTACTACTCCTGCATCACCTCCTGCCCCCCCCGTTAGCTCTTTACCTGATCAACCAAGTGAAAGCCCTGAGGATGTTCCTGCTACAAATTCTACCAAGAAAAAAGACAAAAAAGGAGCATCAACCAATACAGCCAGTAAGGCAAAACCGAGCATCTTATTTCTTCTATTTGATCTTCTTATATTTAGCGGTTCCATAGGCTTAATCGTGCTTATTCTTCTTAACTACTAGTATTTAATCGAATCATGAGTAACATAATTAATTTAAACAAAGATAGCTTCGAGAAAGCCACATCTTCATCATCCAAGGCCGTCCTTGTAGACTTCTGGGCCCCTTGGTGTGGTCCTTGCAAAGCCATAGGTCCAATTCTTGAGGAACTACATTCTGAACTTTCCGAGAAGGTTGAGATTTATAAAGTCAATGTGGATGACAATGCTGAACTAGCTCAGGAAAACGGAGTGCAGTCCATTCCTACTCTCTTACTTTACAAAAATGGTACTTTGGTTCAAACGATTGTCGGCTTAAAATCCAAAGAGGAGCTATCCGAGGCTATCATCGGCTGATTTTAACTTGTTCCTTTTACGACATTTTATTTACCCACCGCACCGCCGCATATTCTACAATCTTCCCCAGTCGGTCTACTGCTTAGTTCCCCTCTGCCTCTTTCATAGAAAGAACATCCCGGGCGGTGAATTTTCCCAAATCCTGTCACCCAATAGCGCATAGTAGGTAGTGACAACTGCTTCTTAATTTCTTTGGGAATAACAGGGCTATTAAAAGGTGTATGATTATTTAGTCTTTCAGAAAAATAATTAAAATCATCTGCCCACACGCCTAAGTTTTTTCTTTTAGCCCTTAACTGTGCCATGACAAAAGGGCCATACCGACCGCTCTCTTTTTCATTATGCCAACCCACTCCTTGAATAATTGAGAGCTTACTAAAAGTAGTAGAAATATTCGGTAAATCGATATCTGCAACCTTGAGGTTTTCAAGGTCAAATTCTTGTTTAATTACTACACTGTTTGGAGAACCAATTAAAATTCTTTCAGTAAATGCAAGGGCATCATTAAAACCGGGTTGCCCTCGTTTCGGAAATCCCACTCCCCAAGCTCTCAGCCTTAAGATGTACCCATCTACTTGGTAGTCGAAGACTCCCGGTTTAATCACCCTGATAATTTCGCCACGAATTCCCGTTCTATTGTCATCCTCTGCAAACACTATAACGGGTAAATAAACAGAAAGACAGATTATGAGGAATAGCCAGCGAGTCATCCTGATTGCAGCTTATGCACGAAAGGTTGAATTAGTTACTTGAATAAAGATAATCACCTATTAGAAATAAGTACATTTAACTTTGCATGTCATCGCTTTCAACAACTAAGAATAAGTTAAGTGCCTCTAAACTTGGGGTTCCTATATTTCATCGGCGGAGGCGAGATTGGACTGATGACCAAAAATTAATCGAACAATTTAGTAGTATTATTAATAGTCACCCCTCCCTTTATGATCCTAGTGCTGACTCAACAATCAACTTCCTAAAACATCTTAACGGGATTGCAGGAAGCGGTTATCGCGATAATGCGGATGCCTTGTTAATTGCAAACTGGATGAGAGAAAGTCTGTTAGCACTTTCAAGGAAGAATGGAAATTACGACCTAAGGATACATGCAATCCAATTACCTTCAAATTTGCAGGAGATTTTGCATCAGCAAGAAAATAATCTTACTAGGAATGGGTTCAGTCGTATCACCCCTTCGCTTTCAACACTATTTCCTGATCCTAAAATAAGGGGTTTTGCCCTTGAGCGTATACAGGTATTACATCGTGGTGATATAGTTGAATATCTTAATTCTTTAGTTTCAAGAGAGAAAGAATCACTCATGGGGTATTCTGCCACAATCATGGACTTAATTCATATTTGTGAGCACAAACTTAAATTACGTAAGATCCCAATCGTATGCCGATTTGAAACAAACGAGTGTGATATTTGGGTACCATCACTAAAACTAGGCGTAGAGATTAGAAATTACTGGGATGATAATTCAAGAGATTCCCTAATTTCTGTTTTAAATACAACGAACAATAATTTGAAAGCTGACTTCCTTACGGTTGTTTGCCCAGATGACCTATCAGATTTAGCGTTTCACTCACTAAGGGAGATTGAGCGAAACGAGTCAGTGAATAATTTATCAGTCATTCGAATCGGAGATTTCGGTAAGTTTCTCGATAAAATAATCGAAGGAAACAAAGTTGTGCCTGCTCTTAAAAGTTAGGATTTCGGAACAACTTCCCTTTTAATCAATCGTCCACTGTTATCCCAATTTGTTCTCCCCTGATACTCCCCATCTCCCCAATACTCTTCTTCCTTGAGTTGGCCGTTCTCCCACCACTTTGTTCTGGTTCCCGATAGAACCCCTTGCACAAATAAGGCTTCCATCAAAATATTTCCATCTGGGGCAAACCTGTTCATTTTCCCATGAGGCATTCCATTAAGAAAAGTGCATTGCATCATTAAACTGCCTCCATCACTTACCTCCTTTACAAGTCCGGTAAACGGTTGGTCAAAACCAATCCTATAAAGTAATCCGCTTTTTTGGTAAGCAGTCGTTGATGACTCAACGATTGGATAGCTATCAACTGGTTTCGGAAATTGAGAATGTATCTTCAGTAGTATAAGACTATTCTCTTTAATCTTAGGAGACAGGGTTACATTGTTATCTATTTTTTCCCTATCAGACTCTCCATGTGCTACCTCAATGCCGTCCTCATTATGAAAAACACATGAGGAAAAAACCATCCATAGGCATATGGATGTGGGCAACCGCAGTTCAATCATTGCAGCCTACTAAACCAACTCATTTTCAATAAGAACCTCAGCAAGGTCGGAAGACATTACATCGGGCAGAGATTTGAGTACATCCTCATCTGGCATTTGCAATAGACGATCCACCCAAAACCCGACTTCTTCATGAGAGCAATAATCCTCTCTGCTTGATTCAGGGAACTTAATGATCTTGTTATCGAAAGATTCTACAGAATCTGAGGGGCAATTATGTGATTGGTTTTCTGAATGAAGGTTAAATATATCTTTCACAGCTTATGTGATATGCCAACGACTGGCAGTATGCTGATTCCAATCAACCTCCTGTGGATCGAACCAATATTTTGAGGCCACATCCTTGTGGCTACTATGCATAATCGGCACGCAAAATTAGAACTTTAGTATAAATTTCTATTTTTCTTTCCAATTGACCCCTCAGGAACATGATTCAGTTCATGCCTAATAACCCAAAGAAAGCTTACGATAACCAAGACTTCCTCAATGGTCATGACGCCCGGTCGATTCGGGTGCTATGCGAACTTTTGGAACCGGAGGTCCGCCTTAGGCAGCAGGGTGTGGAAAACACCATCGTTTTCTTCGGTTCTGCCCGTCCCAAACCTTCTGCAGTAGCTGATGCCCAACTCAATGAATTTTCCGCCCAACTACCTGGCGAGTCCGAACGCTCCGACGACGACATCGCCCAACTAGCCAAACTCCAGTCCATTGCCCGCCTCTCAAAATACTAT
>Ga0181564_10003191_pt1 | contig 14096 bp, 11 predicted proteins | sample 011ome_24_FD_134512 | JGI IMG/M metagenome (GOLD analysis project Ga0181564, IMG submission 134512) | Coastal salt marsh microbial communities from the Groves Creek Marsh, Skidaway Island, Georgia - 011513CT metaG (megahit assembly) | ecosystem: Environmental > Aquatic > Marine > Intertidal...
CTTCTACATTTATAGAATTTATAATGAGATAAATTAATATTTCAGGGTCCTGATCCATGATTGGATGATATTCAATCTCGCATTTTTCACGTGTAAATAATTTAATGCTTTGAGGCACTTGATCTGCCAATGGCATTTTTATGTCCTCTAACAGGATGTCCTTATCATTTTTTTCATCAACATTTTGATGTATGGCTCTACTTTCTATGATATCTCTAGCAGCAATAAATCTTGAAGAATTGGCTATATTTGCCAAACCTTTAAATAAATTACAATTCTTATAGGGTTCATCAAGAACTGGATTAATAAAAAAGTTTTTAACTACATTAGAATTTATGAACTTTATATCCTTTTTTGAAAGAGCGAATACGGTATCGTATGAAGATAAGCTGCCGCTATCGAGAGCCTCTACAAGCTTCAATTTAGTTACTTTTGATGAAGGATTATAATCTCTGATTAAAAATGCTAGGGGATATGCTTCTTCTGTTAGATTTTTGGGAGAGGTAACTGAAGTCAGATTAGAACTTGCAGCAAACTTGCCTTGCTTTACAAATGCTCCCTGAAAATCAATAAAATTATCTTTAGCAATCCCGCTGAATGGAACATAAATAATATCATTAGACTCTGCTGCAGTAGTATCGAAATCATTTGCAAGCAAGCTTGTGGAACTGTATGCACTATCTTTTAACCTTGCAAGAGAGATTGAATCTATTGTAGATTCAAAAAAAGAACCTCCAGCGTAACGAATAAGATCGTTAATACTCTCATCAATAATTTCAAACTTTGCTGGTCTTTTTACTCCACCATAAATTCTAACTACGCTATTTCTTGGGCCAACATGCACTACATCTCCAGCTTGAAGCGCAATATCTAGATTAAGATCTCCATCTAGCAGAAGCTTATAAAGATCTAAATTCTGAATTGTTTGGCCATTTCTTTTAAGCTCTATGCTTCTATATGAGCCCAAAGAAGAAATACCGCCTGCTGCTCTAATAGCACCAAGAATAGAATTACTTCCTGCCAGTGTGTAGATTCCAGGAACTTCTACAAACCCAGAAAGTATCACCTGAATGTCAGCTATGGCTGTTAGGGTAAGATAAGCCGAGGCGCCCGTATATCTAGTTTTCACAAAATCAGCAACTAATGCGCTGGCTTGATCAAGAGTCAAACCAGCAAGCTGCAACTTACCTACCTTGGGAATATTAATAGAACCCATTCTTGAAACAGTTACTTCAGCCTCTACCTCCAGGGCTCCAGTTATGATAACTAATAGATTGTCACCAGAATTAAGCACATAGTTTAAACCCAGCCCAGGCTCAGTGACTGGAAGGAAAGTTGATGGATATTGTGAGAAAAAATTTTTACCAAAAGGCTCAAGATCATCTATTGAGATATCTCGAGGATCAACAACTGATTTAAGATCCAAGAGCTCTTGATCTATAAATTTTTGAGTGGAATCCTTATCAATTAAAGTGGTGAATAAACCGAAGTCTACATTTTCAGTTGGAGGAGAGTCTCCCAGCTGCATAAGCAAGTCATCCCTTACATCAGCAGGCAAAGAATTTAAAAATTCTTCATTGATGCCTGCAGGTATGTTTTGAGAGGAAACATCAAAGGAAAAAAATATTATAATTAATAAGGTAATAAGAGAATGTTTTCTACTTCTATATGTTGTGCAAAATTTCATGATTATGTATCCAATGAATCTGAGGGGTTGAGAACGCGTAATCGATATTGAATTTCAATAAAGATAGAGATAATAATTACTAAGATCATAAATAAAAAAGATGACAGAACTATAAAAGTTCGGGATGGCCAATACTTCTTTAGAGGTAGAATGGGTTTATCTATGGTTGAAAAAGCATACTCTTCATCAGATTGAGCTAGAACCATCTTAGTAATGTTAGAATCCAGTAATGACCCTAATGTCTTAGTAATTATAGATTGAGGATAGGAGTTTATTTTTTGGGCGATATAATCTACATTTCTCTCAGCATTCACTACATCTTTTGCTGCAATCGTTTTACTTATATCAATTAATAACTTTTCGAGCAGGTCTCTTGCTAGGTAGGGTGAATAATAGGAAAATTGAGCTATGACAATGGGAGATTCATTGTCAGCATATATAGTAAATTTTTTTCTTAAAACCTTGACCGCATCTTGTACCTCAGGACTTTCAAAATCAACTTCTCGATCTTTAAAAAGATTCTTAACTCTAAGCTGATCAGCATTTTTTTTTAGAGTGATTTCGCCATTGGATGGGCTGTAACTCTTGAAGGCCAACAATTCTGGTAACAAGTCATGCTCTAAGATGAATGTGGACAAGAATCCATAAGAATCAGCTACTTGAATTGCATATTCTATTTCAGGATTATAGTTTCCGGAGCTCATAAAAGAGGGTATGATAGAACTGAGTGAATTTCCTGAAGATCCTGAGGATAAAGAACCACCGAGTTGCAAAGAATCTCTTGGGGCTATAAGAGTTGCTTCAGCTCGATATTCATCCTTCAAAAAAAGAGTTATTAGAGCGCTGATCAGAACAGCAGCAAAAATGAAATACCCATAAACTTTTTTATTTTTTATAAAAATAGCAGTTATCGAATGATCCATCATGAGATTATAGTTTATATTAAAAGTTTAACAACCTGATGCGTGGACTCTACACCAAGACAATAGCATTAAAATATTCCAAAATCCATGATGCAAAGGGAGACCTTGATTTTGGAAATTATGCCAAGATAAAAGAACCGCATCTCGATCCAAACCTATTTGCTCTAGAACTTGAGACTCACCAAGCAAATCTTCTGCCCATGGTCGCAACCTGCCTCTTAACCAATGCTCAATTGGCACACCAAAACCTGTTTTAGGTGAATTCATTATGTCAGCCGGTATTCTTTTTTTTAAAAATTCTCTAATAGGAATCTTCCCTTGAGAACCATGTATTAATAAATTTAAAGGAATGCTTAAACCAAATTCTATTAAGTTTTTATCCAAAAAGGGAATCCTTGTTTCTAATGAATTAGCCATTCCTGCTCTATCTAATTTAACTAAGATGTCATTGGGAAGGTAATTCTTTACATCTAACCTTCGCAAATCATCAACACCATCAAAGCTAGAGCCAAATATGGTATCTAACTCAGTGGAAGGATCAGAATAAAACTCATCCTGTAAAATATTTAAGCCATCATGCCACTGAAGCGCCAATGAGTAAAAAATACCTCTTAGGTCTCGCTGAGCTAGTACATTGCTAATTTTATATAGCTGCTCAGAAGGATGGGAAAGGCTTAAAAGTTGCTTCAAGAGAGGGTCAAAAAATTGTTTATTTTTTATGCCTTGATAAATTTTAAGAAATTTTGAAATCTTAACTCTTAAAAAATATGGAGTTGAATCAATTAATCTTTTAAATCTTTGCAAATCAATATATCGCCTATATCCGCCAAATATCTCATCCCCCCCATCGCCAGAAAGGCAAACAGTAACGTCTTTCTTAGTTTCTTGACATAATAAAAAAGTTGGGATTTGGCTTGAATCTGCAAAAGGCTCACAATAAATATTTTGTAATTTTGGAATCACGTTTAGTGCATCATCTTCATTTAAAATAAATTCATGGTGATCTGTTCCAAGATGGCTGGATATTTTTTTTGCAGAGACAGACTCATCATAATTTTGCTCATTAAAACCAATAGAGTAAGTTTTTACTTGTTTATCAGATACCTCTGCCATAGCTGAAACAACTGCTGAGGAATCAATTCCTCCAGATAAAAAAGCACCCAAGGGGACATCAGCCATCATCTGACTTCGAACACTATCTAAAAATAAAGATTCAAAATTTTTATTTACCTGGGATTGAGAAAGACTATTATCAACTTTTATTCCATCCAGGTCCCAGTAAAACTCTGACTTGAAATTGGTTGGTGACGAAAAAATTAATATTTCCCCTGGATGAACCTTAAAAACATTCTTGTAAATAGTTTGAGGAGCCGGAATGTTCCCCTGAGCTAAAAATAAATTAATAGATTTATAACAGAGATCTTGAGCTGTAATAGCCTTAATCTCAGAAGAAAAAGTAACAAAGTCAGAACCCAAATGATAATATAATGGCTTCTCTCCAGCTCGATCGCGAGCCAAGTATAGAAGATGATCTCTTTTATCCCATAAGGCTATCGCAAACATACCAACGCATTTTTTAAGAGCTTCTTTAAAACCAAAAAGCTCAATTGCTGTCAAAAGAACCTCTGTATCAGAAGAGCCATTGAATGCTATAGAAGGATCTGCCTTAATAATTTGTTTTTTTAAAGATAGAAAATTATATATTTCTCCGTTGTACGATAATACATACCTAGAAGAAAATGATTCCATTGGTTGATTTCCAAAAGCTGATAGATCCAGAATTGATAATCTAAGGTGAGCTAAAGCTATATTATTATTATTATTAAACCAAGATCCAAAATGATCTGGGCCTCTGTGGGTCATTCTTTTTGCTTGTTGAATAAACTCATTTTTGCATATAGCTTTCTCACTCCATTGACCCATTACTCCGCACATTTTATGAAATGGAGTTAATATTTTTAAGGAACATATTTTTACCTTTTGATGACCAAATATGAACGCACGAGCCCCAAACCACCCATACGATTGGATGTCTTCCAGTAAAGTGAAAAAGTGTAAAAACAATTAAGGCAGCTAGAACAGCACTTGCCAAAGGATTTTGCTTGATTAGGTAAAGATAGCCTAAAATAAGTGGAGCATAAAAAATTAGTGGCAGAAATAAACCTCCCATAGTGGCAAAATCTATAAAGGTATTATGAGCTTCAAATTTGCTAAAAGGAATATTGGCACCAGAAAAAGCACCAGCTCCATGACCAAGCAAAGGTGAATATGACAATGCCTCCATACCATTTAAATATAGATTAAATCGTGTTCCACCCTGATCAGCAGTAGTCCAAAATTCAAGAAAAAATGTAAGTAAACTAAAGTCATACAGCATACTCATCCACATCAAAAATAGGATGATCGAAACTATCAAAAATGGGATGCCAAGAACTAAAAAATTTTTTGAAAAAACTGCCATTGCAAAAATAAAGCTAAATATACCTATTATTATTGATAGAAAAAAGGCATCTGACAGTGCTGTTGAGCCTAGCAATATAAAAATTGATAAAAATATTATTTTGAAGATCTTGTGATTGAGAAACAAAGCAATTAGAGTCATGGCACTCAAAGCATAAAGTGCTAATTGGTTTGGGTTATCTGAGAATGCAGAGAATCTTACAAATTCAGAAAATGTAAACCCAGATGAAATTAATGGCGCAATAACAATCAAGCTAGCAAGACTAATTCCGTATGCGCAATAAATCATTGATTGTTTAGATGATTGAGCAATAACATAACCTGTACCACTAGCAAGGATCAAAGCAAAAAGAGTAGCAAGATTAGATCCTGGAAAATCTTGAAAGAAGTTCAGTAATGTGAGAGGTCCAACAATACAAATAATAAAAAAAAATGGGGCGAAAGATAAATCAATTTTAATTTTCTGCGTATGTATCAACAACCCAGCGATTGCTAGCATATCTAGAAAAAAAACCCCTTCTAATAAACGCCCTCCCACGAGGTCTCTAACCGAAGTAAATGATAATGAGAAGCATATAAAACCCATAGAAGAATATAAAATAAGCTTAATAAATTTTATTAATTCAGGTTTCATAAAAAACAATAAGGTTTATCCCGGAGTGGAATAGTATTTTTATAAAGCTTGTCTAATACAAGGATAATTAATTGCTGAATTTTCAGACAGTTGTTAGAGATTTTTTTGCTAAGCAAACCACGCTCAAGATTTATAAAAACTAAACCATCCTCAGGCATCATTATTCTCTTTGTAAAAATCTAAATACCAATCAACAAAATTTTTTACGCCAACACTCACATCAATCAAAGGTTTATATTCTAAGTTAGCGCTTATGGAGGTTATATTGGAAGCTGTATTAACTACATCCCCTGGTTGTAAAGGAAGATATTTTATTTTGGCTTTTTTATTTAAATATTTCTCTATTAATTCAATATATTTCATAAGAGTAATGGGCTTACCATTTCCAATATTATAAATTTTGAAAGGTGCAAAACTGGAATCAGGAACTGGGTTATAGCTATCCCAATTAATATCAGGAGCTGGAGGAGAGTTAAAAGCCTTTAAAATCCCATCCACTATATCATCAATATAAGTAAAGTCTCTATGATGATTTCCATTATTAAACACATTAATTTCCTCTCCAGCGAGAATATTTTTTGTAAATTTAAATAGCGCCATATCTGGCCTTCCCCAGGGCCCATAAACTGTAAAAAACCTTAAGCCAGTTGTTGGAATTGAAAACAATGAACTATAAGAGTGAGCCATAAGCTCATTTGCTCTCTTTGTTGCTGCGTAAAATTGAATAGGATGATCAGCAATATTTTTCTCAGCAAAAGGTAAATTTTTGTTAGCGCCATAAACGCTGCTTGTGCTTGCATATACCAGATGGTTTATTTTGTGAGATTTTGCAATCTCTAAAATAGAGGTGAAACCAGTCAGGTTACTTTTGGTATATTCAAATGGATTTTCTATACTATATCTAACTCCAGCCTGGGCAGCCAAATGTATGATCCCCTCAACCTCAAAGCCGTCCAGGCCCTTATTCAACTCATCATATTGATCAATATCACATTTAAGAAAAATGAAATTTTGCTGATTCTGAAGGATATTTAACCTTGCAAATTTTATACCTGTGTCATAATAATTATTGATATTATCTATACCTATAACCTTATAACCCTCCCCCAACAACTTTTTTGCAACATGAAATCCAATAAAACCTGCCGCACCTGTCACGACGATATACATTTTTTATAAGCTCCCATCAGACTCATGATTTGCGAAAGAAGATGACATATCGAAGAAATAACCATCTTTTATTAAAAGTTTTTTAAGATTTGATGGTCCATATTGAACTAACTTCTTGTGAGGTACTAATAATAAAATAGAATGCATTGATGGAAATTTATCTAAAGAATTTTTAAAAATATATTTTAAATTGAGTTCAGGATCGGATTCATAAAGAGGGTCATATAAGTATGGAGTGATATTTCTCTTATTGAAATGCTTAATAACATCAAGTACTTTTGAGTTTCTAATATCAGGACAGTCTGGTTTGAATGTAAATCCTAAAATAAGGATTTTTGGTTTTTTGACGCCGGTCTCTAAAATTATTTTTTTTACAATGTGCTTGGGGATACTATTATTTACATCCCTACCAGACAGAATAACTCTTGGATTAATACCTAAATCCTGAGCTTTAAATGCCAAATAATACGGGTCAACTCCAATGCAATGACCCCCAACCAATCCTGGTTTAAAGTCCAGAAAATTCCACTTTGTTTTTGCTGCATCTAAGACATCTTTTGTTCTGATGTCCATTTTTTGCAATATCAAAGAAAATTCATTCATTAGAGCTATATTAATGTCTCTTTGAGTGTTCTCGATAATTTTCGCCGCTTCTGCGACCTTAATTGAGCTGGCAATAAAAATTTTAGCATCAATTACTTTTCCATAAATTTTTGCAATTTTCTTAGCGGCCAAAGGTGTTGAAGCGCTAACTACTTTATTAATTTTTGTAAATGTATGTTGTTTGTCTCCAGGGTTGATTCTTTCTGGGCTGTAGCCAACAAAAAATTCATTATTCAGTTTTAATTTTGAAGATTTTTCAAGTATTGGAATGCAGTAATCTTCTGTACAACCAGGATACACGGTGGATTCAAAAATAATAATAGAGCCTCTTTTTAAAAAGCGCCCAATTAAGGTGCATGCATTTTTAAGCATTGAAAGATTTGGTTTGTTATTTGAAAATACTGGGGTTGGAACAGTAACAATAAAGATATCAGATTCCTTTAATAGAATCTCATTATTTGTAAAGAGTGCCTTAGAATTCTTTAGCATCGATGGACTTACTTCATTAGTAATATCTTGATTATCTAACAATCCACTAATTCTTTTAGTGCTTATGTCATATCCAATGACAGGGTAATGTTTAGCAAAAGCTATGGCCAATGGAAGACCTACATAACCTAATCCAATAACAGAAATTTTAGGAGTCATAATAAGATGCCATAAGAATTAATTAAATGATTTTTTATTTACTCTATTAGTATTTTAAATGTATAGATGCTAATTAGATAGGTGATACTTTAAAAACTTTCTTTGCAACTAGTCTGATATACGTCAACAAGGCTTTCCTAATAAAGGTACTACTGTTAAAAGAGAAATAGAGTTTTTAGACTGGAACATGTTTTGAATCTACATAAGTTAATAGATGGAGGCTGAAGCCGGAATCGAACCGGCGTAAACGGCTTTGCAGGCCGCTGCATGACCACTCTGCCATCCAGCCATGGAGGTCATCTTAACATGTGGAATATGTCTGAGGTTCTAATTTTTCTTGGTACTAATGACCAAATTACCCGACAAAACGAAAAGATTAAAACCGGAATAACGTAGATAAATTTATGCCTCATAACTGCATTGAGCTGCAAGTTAACACCTCTCATAGTATAAGTAAAATGTTTACTGTGCTCAAATGATTGATTCATATGGATTCTTTTATAAGCGGCCAAATAGTTAAAAAAAATAAACTCCACATCTGCAAATGAAAGTCGAAGCCAAAGATCCCAATCCAATTGTGAGTTTAATGATTTTGAGTACCCATTAATTTCCATAACAGAGCCTTTGCTGAAAATTGAACCAGAGTGGCAAATGGGATTATGAAACAGCAATTTAAGAGGATTGAGAATTTTATGTAAAATAAATTCTGGTCTCTTGTAAGACTTAAAAGTATCCAAGTCAGTGCAAACTTTGCCAAAAAAGACAGCTCTGGGATTAAATGCTTCATGATTTTCTAAAAAAAAATTAATCCAGGCAGCATTGATTAAATCATCAGAATCTAATATGCAAATATAATCTCCCCTAGCAGTTGCTAACCCCAAGTTCAGCGCAGCTCCTCTTCCAATATGCTGATCACCTATAATTTTAATATTTTTTAATTTCGCATCTTGTATTATTTTCAAGGACTTATCAGAAGAACCATCATTAACTAGGATATGTTCGAAATGATAGTCTGAAGTAATTTGCTGAGCAGATTTGATACAGTCATATATGTGCTCCTCTGAATTATAAAATGTTGTAATAATAGATAATTTCATTTTTGCAGTCTGGTATGGCAGGATTAATAGAATCCTGATTCATTAGCAGCATTGATTAAATTATTTTTCATGAAAAGGAGTTACCAAGTTTTTGAAGTGCCATTCTCTCCTCAAGACTGTTGGATAGTTGGGCCTCTGCAAGCTGGCCTAAAGAAAATTTATATAGGAAAAATTCTACTAAGCTAAACAACACAGGTATTAATATTCTATGAAATAACCATGAAGCATAAAACATAAAATATATTTTTAGAAACAATTGTTTCGCTTTGATTCTCATTTTCCAATGCCTACATAAGTAAAACCATTGTTTATAAGAAAATTTTTATCCATAATATTTCTACCGTCAAAGATAACTTTTTCTTTGAGCGGAGATAAATCATCAAGTGTTGGGGACCAAAATTCCTTCCATTCAGTGCATAAAACTAATCCATTAGCATTATCAAGGGCAGATTTAGCAGATTTATGAAAAGCAATATTCTTTATACCGGCAAGCTCTTCCCTGGCATTGTCAATAGCAATGGGGTCATACAACATTAAATTTTTAACTTTAGAAGATAATTTTTTTACAAGCTCTATAGCCCTTGATTCCCTGATATCATCTGTTCCAGGTTTAAAGGATAATCCCCAAATAGCAAGATCCTTATTACAGATATTTTTACCGTAATGGCTCTTAATCTTTTTTATAAAATATGCCAACTGCTTAGAATTTGTATTTAAGGTTGCTTGCATTAAATCAGAATCTATATCAAATGTTTTAAAGGTGTGCACCAACCCGCTAACATCTTTCGGAAAACATGAGCCACCAAAGCCAATCCCAGCATATAAAAAATTTGGATTAATTCTTACGTCAGATCCTATACCTTTCCTAATCTCCTCAATGTCAGCACCAACTGCATCGCTAAGCCTAGCAATTTCATTAATGAAACTAATCTTTGTTGCTAAAAATGAATTTGAAGCATATTTAATAATTTCGGCTGATTCCGGTGAAACAATTTGAAATCTATTGGATTTCCAGCACAGTGGTCTATATAGCGTCTCTGCAATTTTAATTGACTCATCAAAACTGGATCCAATTACAATCCTATCTGGTTTTAAAAAATCATTTATTGCTGCGCCCTCTTTTAAAAACTCTGGGTTAGAGGAAATAAGCAGCTTGTCATTCAGCCCATGAGCTTTGATTTCTTTTTGTAGCTTTTTGATTGTTCCAGGTGCAATTGTGGATTTAATAAAGATATGAAGAAGCTTATTTTCTTTGTCTTTTTTATATTTAGTAGCTATTTTGTTAATGCATGAGATAACATAACTTAGATTCGGCTTTCCATCTATGTATTGAGGAGTTCCAACACAAATAAAGATTACATCAGAAAATGAAATAGTTTCTTTATATGAGCTTTGAAACATTAAATTATTGGTGGAGATATTTTTTGAAACAAGATCACTCAAACCAGGTTCATAAAAAGGAATTTTTGAATCTTGAAGTTCATTAATTTTTTTCTTATCAAGATCTATGCACAAAACATGGTTCCCTAACTCTGCAAAACATGCTGCTGAAACCAAACCAACGTATCCTGATCCAATTACTGTTATGTTCATATTTATTTAGAAAATTCTGATAACTTTTTTGTATATTATATGATAAAGTTCTGATTATTTTTTTATTAATACTTGCCAATAATATCTTTGTAGCTACCAATTCTCTTTATAGCCCCTTGCTCAAGCTCGATAATTATTGAACAATGTTTTAATGTTGTTTTGCGATGCGCAACCATAATTAAAGTCATGTTTGCATTAAAGTCATAGAGTGATTTCATAATTAATTCTTCTGTGTGATCATCGAGAGCATTGGTTGCTTCATCAAGAAATAATATCTCTGGATCCCTGTAAAGCGCTCTAGCTATACCAATTCTTTGCCGTTGCCCTCCTGAGAGCTTTACCCCCCTTTCCCCAACCAGAGTTTCATATCCATGATCTAATGATTCAACATGCTGATGAATATTTGCTTTTTTTGAAGCGCTAACAATCTTTGCAAAATCTTCTTGAGAATCAGAGTAACCAAAGACTATATTGTCCTTTATTGATAAGTCTGATAAAAATATATTTTGGGGCACATGAACGACTTTTTTTCTCCACAAGTACTGATTAGTGCTGTTTAATTCTTTGCCATCAATCTTAAATGATCCAGAGTCTGGTAATAAAAGCCCCATCAGAATATCAATCAAGGTTGATTTTCCAGAGCCAGTTTGGCCAATAATCCCAACCCTTGAGCCCATTGGGATAGTGATATCAATATTGTTTAATATATTCTTTTCATTGCTATTATATGAAAAGCACACTTCATTAAGTTCAATCTTATCATTAAAGATAAATCTTTCTTTAGATTGCTTTGTTGTTGCCTCTAAGTTCGAGCTTTTAGGCTCCTCCTGATCAAGCAAAAGTAATACATCCTCTACAACTTCTATATGCCCTTTTATATCTGAAATTCCTGCATATGCTTGTTGCACATATGGCAATAATTTTACAGCCGCAACCACAACTGACCCTAGCACTGGCAAAATGTAGGATGTATCAATGCCCTGTAAAACAGAGTATGAGCAAAAAACCGCAAAAATAGTTATTCCAAGAGTTTCTATGATATATCTTGGTGACAAGGCCATGAACTCTACATTCGAAATAGTCTTTTTCAATAATAATTCTGACCGAGAATAAAGTTTAATATATAGCTCGTGCGTTCCATCAATCAGGATGTCTCTTATGCCACCAAAGCTTTCTTGTAAAATTTTTACAGTTTTGTCCTGCTCTTTAGACAGGGTAATTGAGCTTCTTTTAAGCGGGCTATTAAAAAGCAATGTAAACAGAATATAAATTGATGCAAAAGAAAAAAATAGAGAAATGGTTCGCAAAAAGTCTATATAGAGAAAGGCAAAAAAGACCGACAAAACAATAATTGATGAGCTGATAACAGTAAAGCAAGCTAAAATTACTTTATAAGATAACCTATTTAATTTTACAAATATGGTTGATACTACTTCGCTAGAATTCCTTTTAATATGCACCAAATATGGTTGATACAAAGATTTTTTGAAGGCGCTAATACCAAAATCAGCTGTAATAAGTTGAGTTAAACGAGATTGGGTCCATATATAAAAAATTCTGATTATGCCTGAGATGAATGCAAGTATAATAAAAACAGATGTAAAAAAAAGAACTGCATCTTGGGTTTCTGATATATCAAAATAATCTAAAACATTGATCAATAAACTAAATTCATTCATTTTATCTGGATCAGTTATTACAGCTATAAATGGTATAACAGAACCAATACTCATCACTTCAGCAACTGCACTCAAAAACATTAATATTATCAATAGAATGCTTTGAAGCCTTCTTCTAGACGAGAAATGCCTAAACAGTCTACTTAGAATAAAAAACATTTTTAGCCCGCATGAATAAAATTATAATTTTGTAAATTTATACTAAAGAAAAAAATGATTGAAACTAATATAGTAAATAATATTTTCATGAACTTTGATCTCTATTTATTTGGAATGTTGCAATTGTATATTGCAAACCAGTTTGAAGTGTAATTATTAGCGCTAAAAGCAAGAAAAAGTTAGAGATAAATAAAACAAATTCATTATTAAAAACTAACCCTAGTAAATATAAGGAAAATGTAAAAAATTGAATAAAAGTTTTTATTTTAGCAAGTTTAGTGACTCGAGTAGCATTATTGTTAAGTCGTCTGGCGTTATAATCTCTTAATGCACCAACCCAAAATTCTCTGGCCAAAATCATACCGCCAACCATCCCAATAAACACACTGGACAACTCAAGGCTTAAAGCAAGAATTAGAAATGTAACTAATATTTTATCTGCAATTGGATCTAATATTGCTCCAACAATAGATTCCAGGTTGTATTTTCTAGCAAAAAAGCCATCCCAATAATCAGAAATACTTGCGAGAAAAAATAATAATAAAGCCCAGCTATAAGAATCATATAGAGTAATTAATACAAAAATCGTAGGTGCTGTAAAAATTCTAAAATATGTTAAAAATTGAATAAAGTAATTCATGATGTATAAAATAATTTTATTTCTTTAGCTATTTTAATACTTATTCCAGAAACGTTACATAACTCATCCTCAGATGCAGTCTTGATCGATTGAATAGATTTAAAATAATTCATTAAATTTTTTCTTTTCTTTGGTCCAAGACCTTTAATATTATCAAGAGAGGATTTTTTTATGGACTTATTTCTCTTCTTTCTATTGCTTGTAATAGCAAACCTATGAGATTCATCTCGAATTTGTTGGAGAAGCAAAAACCCTGGGCTATCTTTGGATAGCTCAATAATCCCATCCTTAGAAAGAATAGTTTCTGTAGACCTAACCCTTTTGGATCCTTTTACAATACTGAGGATTATTGGTGACTTTTTAGCTAAAGAAGAAACAGCCATCAAAGCAACCTCCAACTGAAGCTTGCCTCCATCAATTAAAATAATATCTGGTAATGGATGAATGTTTTTTTTGTTAATTCTTCTTTCAAGAACATGCTTTATTGAGCCTACATCATTTCCAGATAATTCCCTGGGTATATTGAAAAGCCTATAATTCTTTTTTTCTAGACCATAAGATGAAAACCTTACAGCTGAAGCCACAGCATCCTGGCCACCGTGATGACTTATATCAAAACCTTCTATTGAAAGGCTCTTTTTGTTTAAACCTAAGTTTAAAATAAGGTCCTTAATAGCAAATGAATATTTATCCGCCTGATTAACCCTATTTTCAATAACTTGATTAGCATTTAATTCTCCTAATTTAGCTACTTTTCTTATATTTGAATTAATGCTTGTAGAAATTGAGATTTCTTTTCTAAA
>Ga0181564_10003194_pt1 | contig 14089 bp, 15 predicted proteins | sample 011ome_24_FD_134512 | JGI IMG/M metagenome (GOLD analysis project Ga0181564, IMG submission 134512) | Coastal salt marsh microbial communities from the Groves Creek Marsh, Skidaway Island, Georgia - 011513CT metaG (megahit assembly) | ecosystem: Environmental > Aquatic > Marine > Intertidal...
GCCAAATTTTATATTTATTTTCCTCTGACCAAATGTCAGTTAATTCTTTTCGCGAGTATCTTTTAATCATTAATTATAAGTATTGGGGCTTAGAATAACCTTTAGCAGATTCTGTAAAGATTTCATAACCATTTTCAGTAATTCCTAACGTATGCTCAAATTGTGCAGATAAAGATTTATCTTTTGTTACAGCAGTCCAGCCATCATTTAGCATTTTAACATCGTATTTACCCGTATTAATCATAGGTTCAATTGTAAAAGTCATACCAGGTCTCAATTCCATTCCAGAATTTTTACTTCCATAATGAAGAATATTTGGTGGTTCATGAAAAGTTGTACTAATTCCATGACCACAAAAATCTCTTACTACAGAAAAACCTTTGCCTTCAACGAATGATTGAATTTCATATCCTATATCTCCTAATTTAATTCCAGGTTTTAAAATTTTAATAGCTCTCATCATAGATTCATAGGTTGTATCTATAAGTTTATTTAATTTTATTGAGGTGTTTCCTATAGAAAACATTCGACTTGTATCTCCATAATGCTCATCTACGATAGCGGTTACATCAATATTTATTGCATCTCCATCTCTTAGCACCCTGTCAGATGGAATACCGTGGCAAACAACATGATTTAAAGATGTACATAAAGATTTTGTAAAACCTCTGTAGTAAAGTGGAGCAGAGTATCCTCCGTTATCCCTAATAAATTCATAACCTAATTTATCAATATAATCTGTTGAGACACCTTCTTTAATGTTATCAGTTAACATATCTAGAGTTTGAGCAGCAAGTTTACCTGCAACTCTCATTTTTTTAAATTTTTCTAAATACTCAAACATATTAATATCTTATATATAATATCTTTATTAATAACTATAATGAATTATTATATGTATTAGTTCTTATGAATAAAAATAAAATAAATATTTTAGATTGTACACTTAGAGATGGTGGTTATTACAATAATTGGTATTTTAAAAAAGATTTAATCAATGAGTATTTAAAAGTGATGGACATAATCAAAGTTGATTATGTTGAAATTGGATTTAGGTTTATTGATAAACTAAAAACCAAAGGGCCTTCAGCTTATTCAGAAGAGAGTTTTTTAAAAAGTTTAAAAATTCCAAAGAATTTGAAACTAGGAATAATGGTAAATGCCTCTGATTTTATAAACAATACAGATATTATAGAATTAGCAAAAAAAAACTTTAAACCAAAAAAAAAATCAGTAATTTCACTTGTGCGAATTGCATGTCATAGCCATGAGGTTAGATTAATTATACCTCTTGTAAATTGGCTTAAAAAATCAGGTTATAAAGTTGGCGTAAACATTATGCAGGTACCAGAATTATCTTATAAGGAGATAAAAGACATTGTTTTACATATAAAAAAATCAAAAGCCGATGTTCTTTATTTTGCAGATAGTCTAGGAAGTTTGACCGCAAAAAATACAAAAAAAATAATAAAAAATATTAAAAAAAACTGGAATGGCCCTATGGGTATTCATACTCATGACAATATTGGTAAAGCTTTGGAAAATTCTATTGAAGCAATTAAAAATTCAGTCAATTGGATTGATTGTACAGTTACTGGCATGGGTAGAGGACCAGGAAATACCAAAACGGAGTATTTGATGCTTGAATTAAAAAGAAAAAGTAAAAATAAAGAAAGCTTAGTTCATTTATTAAATTTGATAAAAAATTATTTTGAACCTCTTAAAGATAAATACAGATGGGGATCGAACCCTTTTTATTATTTTGCAGGACTAAATTCAATTCATCCAAGTTTTGTTCAAGGTATGTTGGGAGATGAAAGTTTTGAACCAGAAGAAATATATTCAAATTTGAATTATTTAAATTCAATAGGGGGGAAAAAATTTAGTAAAGAACTCATTACATTGAGAAAAAATTTATTTAAAGTAATTAAAAAAGGCAATTGGACTCCTGTTAATTTATTACAAAATAAACAAGTAATTATAATTGGACCTGGAGACTCAGTGATAAAACACAAAAATAAGATAATAAAATTTATAAAAAAAAATAAACCTATAGTATTAGTACTAAATATGACTAGCTCATTACCAAAAAAGTTTATAGATGCACATATAGCCTGCAATCCTTTAAGATTACTTTCAGATATAAAAAATTATAAAAATTTTAAAGATTATTTAATAACACCATATTCTAGCTTTTCTAAAATTATAAAATCTAAAATAGACTCCAGAAATATTTTAGATTTTGGTTTACAAGTTAAAAAAGATAAGTTTAAATTTGAAAAAAACTTTGTAGTTTAGCCTAACTCATTAGCAATAAGTTATGTTTTAGGTGTTTGTACCAGTGGTCAAGCCAAAGAAATTTTTTTTGCAGGTTTAGATGGATATTTAAAAAATACTCCAAAAAAATTTGAAATGGATGAATTGCTGCAGAATTACAAGCTTGATAAAAGGTCAATACGAATACGTTCATTAACACCAACAAGCTACAAAATAAAATTAGTATAATTTATTTTTAAATATTAAATTCAAGATAATAAAAATCATAAAATAATTAGTTTAATTTAGTTAAAGTGAATTAAAATTAAAAAATAATTTTTAATTTTTTTTCAACATAAATTTTTTTAAAACTTATATTACATCTGTATGCTAAAAAATTAACACCTGCCTTTTTTGCTTGTAAATAATTTCTAAAATATTCAGGGTCTATATCTTTAGCTATTTTAAATTTTTCCATTTTTTGAATTTGAACTAAAAATATTAAGTAGCTTTTATAACCTTTTTTTATGGCTTCAATAAGAGTTTGTAGGTGTTTACTTCCGCGAGATGTTACAGCATCTGGAAACTCCGCTGTGTTATTATTTCTAAAAAGAGTAACATTTTTGACCTCAACAAAGATTTTTTGTTTATTTTTTTCAATTAGGAAATCAAATCTTGTTTCTTTGTTAAAAAATACTTCTGATTTGATTAGATCACTACTTTTGAGTTCTTTTATAAGATTATTTTCAAGTGCATGTCGAGTTATTTTATTTGCCATATGTGTATTAACTCCAACAAGATTTTCTCTAGCCTTTACTATTTCAAGTCCATATTTAAGCTTTTTTTTAGGATCAGTATTTGGAAGTAAATAGACATCATTTCCTTCATCTAGCAGACCTTTCATTGACCCAGTATTTGGACAATGAGCTGTGACAACTTCGTTATCTAATTTAACGTCTGCAAAGAACCGCTTGTATCGTTTGATTAATTTGCCTTTTACTAAAGACTTGGTAAATTCCATTACTAAACTATACATTTAAAATGACCAAAAACACAAAAGTAAATGCTGCGATATTAATTATAGGTAATGAAATTTTATCAGGCAGAACTCAAGACACTAATACTTCAACACTAGCCATTTGGTTGAATTCTATTGGTGTTAAGGTTGGAGAAGTTAGGATTATTCCTGACATTGAGAAAACAATAATTGATACACTCAATACACTTAGAACAAACTATAATTATGTGTTTACCACAGGTGGGATTGGACCAACTCATGATGATATTACAGCTGAGTCTGTTTCAAAAGCATTTGGATTAAAATATCAAATTCATAAAGAGGCATATAAGATTTTAGAAAAATATTATAAGCCAGGTGAATTTAATGAAGGTAGACAAAAGATGGTTTGGATGCCAGAAGATGCTAATTTAATTTTAAATCCCACAAGTGGTGCCCCAGGGTTTAATGTTGAAAATGTATTTTGTCTACCAGGTGTTCCATCAATTTTAAAATCAATGTTAGGCGGTTTAACTAATAGAATTGTTGGTGGAAAACCTATTATAAGTTTAACTATAAGTCTCAAAACTGTAGAAAGTGAAATTGCTAATTCTTTATCAAAAGTTCAAGAAGATAACCAAGATGTTGAAATTGGAAGTTATCCATTTTTTCAGGCAGGAAAACTAGGAGTTTCAATAGTAATTAGATCTGAAGATCAGTATAAAATTGATAATTGTAACACTCAAATTTTAGAGTTTGTGAGCGAAAAAAAAATTGATGTAGTGGATCGTTAATGCTTTATTTTGCTTATGGAAGTAATCTTCATCATTTTCAAATGAAACGTAGATGTAAAGACTGTATTTTTATAAAAAAAATTAATCTAAAAGATTTTAGATTAACATTTAGAAGCAAGTACCGAGCAGCAGATATAGAGTTCAAAAAAAATTCGATCGTACCAGGTGGATTATTTGAAATATCAAAAAGTGATGAAAAAAAATTAGATGTTTATGAGGATTTTCCAATTTTATATAGAAAGTTCTATTTTACCTATTATGGAAAAAATGTGATGACTTATACGATGGTAAAAAAAACGCCTTTTAGATTTCCGACTGAAAGATATCTTAATGTTGTTAAAAGAGGATACAAAGATTGCGGATTGGATAAAAAATACCTTACTCAAGGATTAATACCTGGATAGAGATATGTTTTTACATACCAAATTAGAAAATAGAAAAGTACCAATGAGAATTGCATTAATTGGATGTGGTAAGTTCGTTTTACTGAACCAGTTTTTATTTTTCTTTACTTATAATATTGCTCAACTTTAAAATTTTATTCAATTAAATGTTGATTATTTGTCAACTGTTAATAAAAAAATTGTTAAAAATTTCATTTATTTTATTATTCTAAATTAAAATTTTTTATAAAATGAATTTTACAAAATATTGGTTAATACAAAGTAAATTGATTAAATGGATTGAAAATCCCAAAATTTCACTTGAGAAAAAAAAAAATAATTATTTTACTTGGTTTCCAGATGGTAAATTAAATATTTATTCAAATTGTGTTGAACAACATCTTCAAGATAAAACAAAAAACAAAGTAGCAATATATTTTGTTGATAAAGATAATAAAATAAGTTCTTTTACATTTAAAGAATTAGATGCTGAAATTAATAAATTTTCCTATTATTTGATTAAATCAACAAAAAACAAAAAAATAAGTAGAGTTATGATTCATGCTTCAAGTTCAAAATGGTCTGCAGTTTCAATGCTAGCTTGTGCAAAATTAGGAATTCATTTTTCGGTTGTTTTTGAGAATTTAGCTAAAGAAGCAATAGAAAAAAGAATAAGAATATTTAAACCTGATATTATTCTTTCAGTATCTAAAAATGAAGACTTAATAAATTTTTTTTCAAAAACTTCAAAACTAAAAAAAATTAAAACAATATACTTTCATAATATTATTTACAAAAATGTTAGACGGATAAAAAATAATGAAAATATACATAGTGGTGATAATTTTTTTTCAATTTTTACTTCTGGTTCAACTGGTGACCCGAAAGGAATTACACATTCTTATGGGGGTTTTCTTTTATATGTTGTTTATACTTGTAAGCATCAATTCGGAATAAAAAAAAATTCTATAATTTTAACAGCTTCTGATGCAGGTTGGATAAATGGACATAATTATTCACTTTTTGGACCATTAGCAATTGGTGCCACAACTATATTAATGGAAAGGCCAATTTCTCTGTTAAATGAAAAATTTTTAAAAGATCTATTTAAGTTAAAAATATCAATATTGTATCTACCAGTAACCTTAATAAGGTTGATGAAAAAAATTTTTAAAGAAAAACATAAATATAATTCTATCATTACTCTGGGTTCAATGGGCGAACCTCTTGCGCCCTCTGTTGGAGAATGGTTTGCTAATTGTTTTTCAAATGGTAAAAAAGCGATAATTAATACTTATTACCAAACTGAAACAGGAGCTATAATTTGTTCTCCAAAATATAACGAAACATCTAAGAATTCTCCTCATGGATCAGCTGGCAAACCTCTAAACAAATATATAAAACTTGCAAAACTATATAAAAATAAAAAAAAAGAAATAAAGATCCAAAATTTATGGCCCGGGTGTATGATAAATGTTTTAAATGGATTAACTGAATGGAAAAAATACTGGGACGAAGAAAATAATTTTAGAATGTTTGATTTGGGCACAATTAAAAATAAGAATCTTTTGACACACGGTAGATTGGATGATGTAATAAATATAAGAGGCCATAGAATTGGGTCTGCAGAAATTGAATCAACTGTTTTAAGGTTGAAAGAAGTTTTTGAGTGCAGCGCTATATCAGTTGAAGATGACCTTGCTGGTCATGAGCTTTATTTATTTGCTGTTTGTAATTCAAAAAATTTAGATAAAAAAATTAACAATAAAATTAAATCTATTTTCGGAATTTATGCACTACCAAAAAAAATTTATTATTTAAGTGAATTGCCTAAAACAAGAAGTGGGAAGATTTTAAGGAGACTTCTCCGAGATATATTATTAAATCCAAAATCAGATAGTTATGGTGATTTATCAACAATTTTAAACAGTGAAATTGTCAATGAAATACAATATTTAGTCAACAACAATGAGTAATACAAATTTTAATAAAATTGCAAAGATAATTGCTAAACATACCAGAGTTAAAGAGAAATTTATAACCATTGAATCCACAGCGGAAACAATTGAAAGATGGGACAGCTTAACTCATGTAAAAATTATAGTTGATTTAGAAAAAGATTTTGATCTACAAATTAATACTTCAATTATTGGAGAATTAAATTCTGTTAAATCAATAATTCAATATGTAGAATTAGCAGAAAAAAATTTAAGTGGTCTTTAACTAAATATAGGATGTATTTCTTACTATTTCCAACTTTTAAAATTTAAAATATAAAGAATCCAATTACTTAAAATTTAATGCTTTTTACTGATCCAGTTTTTTTTTTCCTTTTCTTTCCAATAGTCATTTTGGGATTTCATTTTTTTAATTTTTTTTCTAGCAACGTTGCATTACTTTTTTTAACAATCTCAAGCTTAATATTTTATAGTTGGGACCAGCCTCTATATGTATTTATTCTTGTTTATGTAGTTGTAATTTCATGGATTATGGGAAATTTTATTAGGCTTTCTCAGAATAATAAAAAAAAAATTTTTGTTTGCTCTATTATTTTAATACTGCTTCCATTGATCTTTTATAAATACTTTTATTTTATTATTAGCAATATCGACATAATTTTTTTGTCAGTATCTTATGATATTATGCCTGAGAATATCATGGTTGTTGCTAAATCAATTATTTTGCCAATTGGAATTTCATTTTATACATTCCAATCTATAAGTTATCTTATTGATGTTTACACAGGTAAAATTAAAGAAAAAAATAGTTTTATAAACTATTCAGCTTACGTAACCATGTTTCCACAACTTGTTGCTGGACCAATTGTAAGATTTAAAGAAATATCAAAACAGTTAATAAGCCCACATATAACAGCTGACAATATAAGAATAGGTACATATTTTTTTATAATTGGCCTTTCAAAAAAAGTTTTAATTGCAGATACTTTAGCGCCGTTTGTGGATTTAATTTTTGATGGTGAAAATGATAATATTCAAAATTTTTATATTATATTTATTGGTACCGTTGCTTATGCATTACAATTATATTTTGATTTTAGTGGTTATTCAGAGATGGCAATTGGTATTGCAAGTTATTTTGGGTTTAAATTCCCTCAAAATTTTAACAGCCCTTATAAAGCAAAATCATTAACAGAGTTTTGGCAAAGATGGCATATGACACTTTCTTTTTGGGTTAGAGATTATATTTACTTTCCAATACTAGCCAATAATTTGAGACGTAGCATGGGTACTGTAAGCAAATATTCTCCTCATTTAATTGCAATGTTAATATTTGGAATATGGCACGGTGCGGGATGGAATTTTCTTTTGTGGGGTGGAGGCCATGGAGTTGCATTGATATTTGAAAATATGTTCTTAAACAATTTGAAATCAACTATTAGCAAAATTGTAAAAATTATTTTTACATTTTCTGTTGTGCTACTATTATATATTCCGTTTAGATCAAGCGATATAGAGTCAACTTTTGAAATGTGGCTTGCTTTAACTAATTTTGATATTGAAGGTTTGTTATACTTTTTAAAACTTATTAATTTAAATATAGCATTATCAATTTTAGCTATTCCACTATCTTTATATTTGGTGTTTTTTAGAAAGAATATTTATGAAATGAATAAAGAATTAAACTTTAATTCAGCTTTATTGTTAAGTGTTTTATTGATAATTTCTATTTTAGTTATGCTTTCTCGGCCGTATATACCTTTTTTATATTTTCAATTTTAAAAAATGACTGAAAATTTCATACCTACTATTTCAAATTACGAAAAAATTTTTATAAAAATGGATTCAACAGAATTAGAAATTAAAAGTAGGGATGCGTTAGCATACATTGGTATATTGGCTAACATAGAAAAACTTTATTATATTAAATTTAGCCTTAGTGAGATGTGAAATATGAAAAATATATCTACTTTTATTAAAACTATAAAAGAAAAGATAAATAAATCTTAATAAAAAAATGAAACAATTTTTTAATAAATTTGCATTATTTATTCCTTTATGTGTTTTATTGGTTTTGTGTATAGTTGAATGGTGCCTTTATATTTGGACACCTTATAGCTATTTTTACTCAAGAGGAACTCCAATTCCAAACGTTGATTATGTTGCAACAACACGAGGTGATTTTGTTGTAGAAGATATATTTGCTACCAAACAACCAAGGCAAGCAAGATACGTTACAGATCAATATGGCTCTAGAAATATTAATTTCTTATCTGAGCCTGATGTATTGATATTTGGTGAATCTTTTGGTCAAGGAGCTGGTATAGGACATGAATTTACTCCTGCAGTGAAATTATCAGAATTAACCAAATATTCTGTAGTTGTTGCTCCTGAATTTCATGATCCATATATTGGTAAAAATCAAATTGAAATGGCTTTACATACTATTATGCATCAAGACCCAGCAAAGCCAAGGTTTATCTTACTTATGTATGTTGATAGTTTGTTATGGTTTTGGGATCATGAGTATGATTTTGAAAAAACAATTAAGTTAACAAAAGAGTATTCAATTAAAAAAGATTTATTTTCAAAAATTCAAATTAACTATTTTAAATTAAAGAATTTTATTTCAGATTATTCTCCTATAACAATAATTTCTAGGAAATTTAAATCCTTTATAAAAGTAAAGGTAAAAATATTATTAAATTATTTTTCGTTATATCAAAAGGATGATAAAAAATATTTACAAACAAATAATGGAACTATTATTTTTGATCCAATTCCAAATGAAATAGACATTTCAAATATGAAAAATAGTTCATATGACAAATTACAAAAATTAGCAAATGCACATAAACAATTATATAATTTAGGTTTAGAAAATGATGTCGTAGTAATTCCATTAATTATACCTTATAAATCATTTGCTTATTATAATGAAAGAAATAACACTGATTATTATTCGGAATTTCCTGGAGTAATATTGGAAAATTATATTAAGTCTTTATCTCTTCCAGTAGTTTCAGTATACCCCGAATTCTTAGAAGCAGTTTATAATGAAATAAATAATAATGGAGAACCCGTTTTTTGGGGAGATGATAGTCATTGGAATAGACTAGGTATTGAAATAGCTATGGATAAAGTTGGAAAAAAAATTAAAGAATTAGATAACAAGTACAAAAATTAAAAGAACTTTATATAGACTCCTTATTGAATGTTAAATATTAACATAAGTAACTTATATGATTATAATTTATAATTATGAATAAAATCACTGTTGTCACTGGAACACGAGCAGAATATGGCTTGCTTAGCAATCTTATAAAATTAATTGATAATGATAAGAATTTTAAACTTCAGCTTATTGTCACAGGATCTCATTTATTAAATAAATACGGCAAAACATATAAAGAAATTGAAAATGATGGTGTAAAAATTTCAAAAAAAATCAATATCTTAAATAATTCTGATAACGAAAATTCAATAATAGATTACACTTCAATTGCATTAACTAAGATTGGACATGCTTTAAAAAAATTTTCACCTAAAGCACTTATAATACTGGGTGATAGGTACGAAATTCTTGGAGCAGCAATTGCAGCAAATTTTCTAAGGATACCGATTTGTCATTTTCATGGAGGTGAACGAACAGAAGGTGCAATAGATGAGTCTATCAGACATTCAGTTACAAAATTTTCATCCCTCCATTTTGTTGCGAATGAAATTTATAGAAAAAGAGTAATTCAACTTGGAGAAAATCCAAAAAGTGTCTTTAATGTTGGTGGTATGGGTGTCGATATTATTAATAAAACAAAAAAATTAAATAAAAAAGAATTAGCAAAAATATTAAATATCAAATTTAAAAAAAAAACTTTTTTAATAACATTTCATCCAGTAACTTTGGAAAATAACTCTACTAAGTTACAATTTACAAATTTACTTGCTGCCTTAGTGAATTATAAAGATACAACATTTATTTTTACATCGCCTAATTCTGACACTGATAACAATATAATTATTAAATTAATTAAAGATTTTACAAAAAAAAATTCAAATTCTTATTTTTTTAAATCACTAGGAAAAGAGAAATATTATTCAATGCTAAATATAGTTAATTTGGTAATTGGAAATTCATCAAGTGGAATTTTAGAGGCTCCCTATTTTAAGATACCAACTATAAACATTGGTGACAGGCAAAACGGACGATTAAAAGCCAAAAGCATAATAGATTGTAAGCCAAAAAAGGAATCTATAATTAACTCTATAGACCTTGCTTTAACAGAAAAGTTTTCAAATATATGCAAAAAAAATAAAAATTATTATGGTAAAGGTAATGCAAGTAAAAAATCTTTTAAGATTATTAAAAAATTTATAAATAAGATTGATATAAAAAAAAATTTTTATGATTTAAATTTTAATTTATTAAATAGTAAAAATTGATTATATATTTCATCAATGACAATTAAACCTTATCTAGCAAATATTCTTAGACCTTATAACAATGGAATTTATTTAGAAACTGGTTTAGCGAATGGAAATTCATCCAAATTAGCTTTAGATTTAGATTTTAAAAAAGTTATCTCAATTGAGATTGATAAAAACAAAATCAAGTTCGTCAAAAAAAGACTAAATAAATTTACCAAAAATAAAAAATTATTATTAATAAAGGGCGATAGCTCAAAAAAAATTGGAGAAGTTGTATAAAAATATAAAAATATAAGTGTATTCTTTTTAGATGCTCATGATGGTGATTATTCAAATAATGCACCCCTAGAAAAAGAATTAAGCTTAATCAAAATGGTATACATTAATCAATTAATTATAATTGATGATTTTGCTAAAATAAAATTTTCAAATTTAGATCAAAAAAATTACTGGGGTAGAAAAAATAATCATAAAAAAATAACTAATATGCTAACAAAAGATTTTAAATGTCAATTTACCGAAATATATTATGGATCTTTATTTTCAATGAACTCTCTTTTAGTAAACAAAAAAATAAAAAAAATATAACAATGATTATAAAGGATATACAGGGTAGTATTCATTTTTTTTTCAAACCATTTATCTTTAAATTAAGAATAATAGTTAGAAAACTTTTAAAATTTATTTTAAGCGATAATTTGTTTAATAATATTATAAATAAATATCGTGATTTTCATCATAATATAACTAAATCTTAATCTTAAATTTTAAATAGATTTTATAAGTAGATTCTCATCATCCGAGAATGATTTAAACATTCTGTTTCTAGGAATAACAGTCAATTCTAACACTGCTCTTTCGGTAGTATCTATTTTTACATTAGAATGCCAACCATGAGTATCAAAAATTACCACATCTCCCTTATCACCATAAATTTTATCCATTTCCTCTTTAGAAATATCTTTTCTTCTATGATGATTGTACGTTATAAAAAATTTAGTATTTTTGTGAGATTTCTTTAAATAATATAAAGGATGTGATTTTATATCATAATCACTTAACCAAACATATATTTTTAAATCATTTCCTCGCGTATCATGATGTGGTTGCATTGAGTCAGTCTCACAATTATTTTCATTTTGATAATTAATTTTACAATTCAAGATTCCTATTTTTCCCAGATAATCTTTACATATATTTAAAATATTTTTTTTATTTAAATAACTCAAAAATTTCTGAGTTTGATCTGTGTCTAGGTGTATATCAAATTTATAATAACTAGTTTTTTTATTTTTTTCTTCAAAAATTTCATTCTCATATCTCTTTAACAAATCTTGTATTAAATTCTTATCAATTACTTTCTTTAAATGAATATAGCCATTTTCTCTTAATATTTTTGTTTCATTATATAAATATTTTCTAGCTTTATTGAATATGTAAAAAGAAAATTGCAATTTAATTTGAAAATATATTGAGCTAATTATTGAAAAAAGATTTTTAAACTTTCTCAAAATAGAAAAAAATGTATTTAACATGAATATATATTTTTAATTAAGATCAAGTTGATACTTAACTTATTAAATTTTTAGGCAAATCAATCATTTTGCTTAGTATTATTTTTTAGTTTTCCATATCTATGACTTTCAGTCAATATAAGGTTATTTTTTTTATATTTTTTTTTAATATATTTAAAAAAATCATGAAAGGATAAAGCTTTTTCCTCATAAATAACAAATTGAATACAAGTACTTAAATATTAGTCAATAATTTAATTATTAAAAAAATTTTACTTATAAGGCTTGTTCAATTATAAATATTAGCATAAACACTCATGAAATTCATTAATGCCCTCGTGGTGAAATTGGTAGACACAAAGGACTTAAAATCTAAATAACCATAAATTATTTCTAGTCTCAACTGTCCACAGCTCTCCAGAACTATTGATATCTTTAGACTTTTAGTTTCGCATACTTATTTATGTATGTATGGAAACAAATAAAACGAAGGCGAAAGTCACACATAAGCCACACAGTATTAGGTTCACCACCATAGACAGAATGTTAGATTTATAGATGGTCCTCCAGGTGTCACTTTGAGGTGGACACCAAAGACAAACAAAAAGATATTTCAAATTATGAAGAGGTTATTATTGAAGTTAAATTATCTAATTTTTTTAGCATGCTTTTTATCATTATAAATAATATATATTTAATTACTTTATTATAAAATCTTATGGGTATAAAAAAAATTCTTTCTTTATTTATAATTATATTAATAATTGTTTTATTATATGTATTTTATAAAGATCAAATTTTATTTGATGGTTCGCAATCAAATTTTTATAAAATTTACTATTATGTAGTTTGTTTACTAATTTTATTTTTTTTAACTCTCATTTTTTTAAAAAAAAAATATACTGAATACTTATTACTTGCTTTTTTTAGTATTTTAGGTGCTTTTTATTTAGCAGAGTTTTATCTTACACAAAAATATTACGTATCTGATCAAAATTTAAATTATAAAAACGATAAGAATATAAATTTAAATTTAATTAAAGAACTAAAAAATAAAAAATTCACTATTTTTACAGTTTTCCCAAGCACTAATTTACAAAAAAAAAATAAATTTTTCCCTTTATCGGGTGTGTCTAATTCAAACACACTTCATTGCAATGAAAATGGATATTCTTCAAATTATGAAAGTGATAGATATGGCTTTAATAATCCTGATGATGAGTGGAATGCAACCAAATTTAAATTTTTATTATTAGGAGATTCTTACGTTCATGGAGCGTGCGTAAATAGGCCAGACGATATATCATCTAATCTTAGAAATTTTTCAAAATCCAAAGTAATTAATCTTGGTTATTCAGGTAATGGACCACTTTTGCAATATGCAACGCTATCTGAATATGGTTTTAAAGAAATTGAAAATATATTATGGTTTTATTTTGAGGGAAACGATCTATCAGATTTAAAAAGAGAAATTAAATCTTCTTTATTAACCAGATATTTAAGAAATGATGATTTTACACAAAATTTAAAACTTAGACAAAACGAAGTAGACGATTTTGGCAAAAAATATTTGATAGAAAATAACTCAAAAATAATTAAATATTATGAAAATTCTATTTCAAAAATAAACAAAAAAGTAGAACTTAGTAATAATCTTCTTCCAAAAATTATTAAATTTTTAAAAATCACAAACTTACAAGAAAATATATTATGGTTTTATTTTGAGGGAAACGATCTATCAGATTTAAAAAGAGAAATTAAA
>Ga0181564_10003201_pt1 | contig 14070 bp, 7 predicted proteins | sample 011ome_24_FD_134512 | JGI IMG/M metagenome (GOLD analysis project Ga0181564, IMG submission 134512) | Coastal salt marsh microbial communities from the Groves Creek Marsh, Skidaway Island, Georgia - 011513CT metaG (megahit assembly) | ecosystem: Environmental > Aquatic > Marine > Intertidal zone...
ATCGGCAGTTCTCCCGGCGGTGCTTGCGGCCGATTACTAGAACTCGGTTTAAAGGTCATCGGTATCGACCCCGCCGAAATGGATCCTTCAATTGCCGAACACCCTCAATTCAAGCACATCCGAGCTCGTGCAGGCGATCTCCCTCGAAAAACGTTTCGAGGCGCCAAGTGGTTATTGGTCGATTCCAATGTTGCACCAGAAAAAACGCTCACCACCATCAAAAACATCGTGATGCACCGGGACTGCACACTCGAAGGCTTACTCGTCACGCTGAAAATCGGTAACTACACCGCCTCACAAAAAATCTCGTCCTGGGAACAGGAAATCGATTCGTGGAATCCAAGCCGCGTTCGCGTTCGACAATTGTCTCGGAACAAAGTCGAAGTTTGTTTTGCGATCGAATTTGATCGCTAAGTCGATGAGACCCGAGTCAGTCGATAAACCACCACTTGGTTGACCATGCCATGCTGGGTGTCGCTTGGGAATCTGTCGATGGTCAGCATCTCAAGATTCCCTGCCTAACCTGCCAGGGCGCCCCAGGCCTCCAAATCCCCCAAGCCTCCAAATCCATCTTGCGTCACAGAGCGAAATCCATCTACGCTTCGGCGGAAACGCAAAAAATACGCGATATTTTCTCTTAGTTTGGATTTGCCATGGAAGGCTCAGGTCGAACGTTCTCTCTAATTTCAGCAAGATGCTTAGCTGTTATCTGTATCACTGCGAGTATCCACTTCCAAAAATCGAATGCTGAAGAAGCACAGTGGATTTGGAATCATGGCAGTGAACTGAATACTCCCATTGCAACGGGAGAGACGTGCTATTTTCGGCAACCCATCAACCTTAAAGTTCGATCGACAGGGCGAGTAGAAATCGCAGCCGACGATCAATTCGAACTTTTCGTCAACGGTAAAAAAATTGGTGCTGGACAATCATCTAGGGAATTGCAGCAGTTCGACATCACCGAACAGCTAGAAATCGGGCGAAATGTGATCGCGGTGAAGGTAGTCAACACCCATGGCACAACGGCTGCATTGGCAGCTCGAGTCTCGGTAAAACCCGACAATCAACCCAAGTGGTTCACGTTCAGTACCAGTCCATCATGGCGAGTCAGCACGACCGAGATTCCGAACTGGCAATCGGTTGTGTTCAACGATCGACTTTGGGGGACAGCGTCATCATTCGGAGAACTCGGTGACACAGTTCCTTGGGATCGAGCCGAAGACGTGGTTGCTGAAGTTCAAACGGAACAGCAAGAACGATTTCAGATTCAAAAAGGATTTGGTGTTCAACGAGTTCTTAATGATGAAAAGCTAGGCTCGATCATCGCGATGACATTCAATGAGTTCGGCCATCTAGTTGTTTCTCGTGAGAACGGTCCGTTGCTACTGATTTCCGACAAGGACCAAGACGGTATTCCCGAGCATGTAACCGAGTACTGTAATCAGGTCTCCAATTGCCACGGGATTTTGGCACTCAATGGAGAGGTGTTTGTCACAGGCGATGGTCCAGAAGGCACCGCGCTCTATCGACTGAGCGACGCCGATCGCAACGGGCATCTCGAGGGTGTGAAAGCGATTGTCAAATTCGACCACCCATCAGGCGAACACGGTCCTCATGGATTGCGACTGGGTCCTGATGGAATGATCTACGTCACGGTTGGCAATCACGCCAAAGCCCTCGGCGAAAAAGGCGATGGGGAAACACTGAGAGTGAGCTACGAGGGCGACTTACTACCTCGGTACGAAGACCCCAACGGACATGGAATGGGCGTGAAAGCTCCAGGCGGAACGATCATTCGCACGGACATTAACGGAAGCACGGTTGAGACGGTGGCCGGTGGCTTGCGAAATGCCTATGACTTGGTGTTTCACCCCGAAGGTTCACTTTTCGTTCACGATTCGGATATGGAATCGGATCTGCAAACCACTTGGTACCGACCCACCACGCTATTTGATGTCCCAGAAGGTGGAGAGCTTGGGTGGCGTGCGGGCTGGGCAAAGTGGCCAGAGTACTACATGGATCGATTACCAAATTTGCTAGACACTGGTCGAGGCAGTCCGACTGGCGCGACGTGTTACGAGCATCATATGTTTCCAGCTCGATACCATCAGTCCTTATTCTTGGCAGACTGGTCGGAAGGAAGGATCCTGAATGTTCGACTGAAACCTCGTCAAGCGGGCTATGTTGCGGAAAGCGAAGTATTCTTAAAAGGACAACCGTTAAACGTTTCGGATTTAGAAGTCGGCCCTGACGGATCGATCTACTTCTGCACCGGCGGACGTGGAACCTCTGGCAGCATCTACCGTGTTGTCTACAAAGGCGAAGTGCCGGATCGAATGAAGCAATTGGGTACTGGAATCTCAGCAGCCATTCGACAACCGCAGATGGAGTCTGCTTGGGCCAGACAATCGGTGGCCGCGGTTCGACAAGAACTGGGTGATCGCTGGGGACAACTCGTTGCAGGAGTCGCCCTTAGTAACGACAACCCACCGCATTACCGCACACGTGCGATTCATCTCATGCAACTTTTTGGCCCCGTTCCAAACGAGAAACTACTGCTTGAATTGAGCGAGGCTCCCAATGAACAGGTGCGTTCGAAAGCAGCATGGATGATGGGGCTGCACCCAGGAGATCGGAGTCAAGTGACGCTGCTGAAACTCCTCGGCGATGTCAACCCTCGGGTGCAGCGAGCAGCCTGTGAGGCGATGCTGCGAAGTGGTCAAATCCCTCAAGATGCTCAGGCCATTTTGCCACTTCTTGAATCCAACGATCGAAATCTTTCTTTCGTTGCAACGCGTCTGCTGGAAAGAATCCCAACCAGTCAGTGGAGGAATCGGATTCTTGAATCAGATAACCCTCGAGTTGCCATTCAAGGCATGATGGCGTTGGTCAACGCAGAACCGACTCGAAAGAATTGCCTCGAAGTCATTGAAAAAACCTCCGAATGGATGGGTGGTTTCCTTTCCGATGCAGACTTCCTCGACACGCTTCGACTTTGCCAAATCGCTCTGCATCAGGGAAAAATCGAACCAGAGGCAGTAACGGACCTGCGAGATCAAATTGCGGAAGAATTTCCGGCGGGTGATCACCGGATGAATCATGAACTCATTCGACTCGCAGCTTACCTAAAGGCCGACTCGCTATCGGACCGAGCATTGACTTATTTGTACAGCGACCACGACGAAATGGATCGCACACTGGTGGCGATGTACCTGCAGTTCCTTTCCCATGATTGGAATGCAGAGCAGCGATTCCGCCTGCTGAAGTACTACGAAAACGCAAGCACTTCGACGACTTCCTCTTCCTTGGCGTTGTATCTGCAAAATGTCACGAAGGACTTTGCGAAATCTCTCAGTGACGATGACATCCTTGCCATTCTCGAGCAGGGTGCAACCTGGAGAAACGCAGCTCTCGCGGCTCTCGATCGAATTCCTCATCCGATCGACCTAACCACTGCAGTGACCCTTCGAGAACTTGATCAAAAACTCGTCGAATCACTCAACCACGGCGAAATTGAGAGGAGACTTCGCATCAGTATCGTTGCTTTGTTGGCATCGAGCAACGATGAGGAGTCGTTTGATTATTTGCGAAGCTTGTGGCGATCCGAACCAGAACGTCGTCCAATCTTGGCGTTGGGTCTCGCTCAGCAACCCGAGGGTGATAACTGGGATTACTTGGTTCGCAGTTTGAATGTCATGAATGATGACGCAGCGATTGAAGTCGTAAAAGCTCTTCGATCAGTCTCTATCGCCACCGATGATCCAATGGCACTTCGGCAACTGATTCTCCTCGGTGTAAAAGCCCAACAGAAGAAAACAGACTTTGAAGAAGTCGAAGCACTGTTAGAGCACTGGACAGGAATGCAACGCCCCGAAGATGCCGCCAAATCCATGAGACCTTGGCAAAAATGGTACGCGAAAACTTACCCGGATCGCCCGCTTGCTGAATTACCCAACGAAGAAGAATCACGTTGGGATTTTGATCAGCTCGTGAGCTACATCAATAGCAAAGAAGGTAACCAAGGGAATGCCGAACTTGGTCGAAATATTTTCGTCCGAGCAAAGTGTGTGCAATGCCACCGCGTCGGTGACGAAGGTCAATCTGTGGGTCCGGAACTGACGGGTATCGCAGGGCGGTTTTCCAAACGCGAGATCCTTGAATCGATTCTCTACCCGTCTCATACCATCAGCAATCAGTATGCCAGTAAAAAAGTGCTTACGCTTGATGGCCAAGCCTTCACCGGCATGCTAACCGAGACAGGAAACCAGACGCTGCAGTTGCGAGATTCGAACAATCAGCTGTTGGTCATCAAAGAGGAGCAAGTGGATCAGATCTTGCCGAGCAGCAGCAGCATCATGCCTGCAGGATTACTTGATGACTCCAGCCTGCAGGAAATCAGTGACCTGATGTCCTATCTCGGTGTTGTTCCCAGTGTGGAAATTGCAACGCGACCGTGATTGAATTTACAGGGTTCAGGGCCTTGGAGTGGAACATTCAGTAGACGATAAACGCCTACCGAATGCTTCAAGGCTAGAGCGATTGTCATCAAATCGATGATGACAATCACATTTCAAACAAGGAAGCTGCGACGTTGGCGACGAGACAATCGAGTCGGATGAACGAGATTTTCTCATCCACGATCACTACCCCAGAAGTCTTGAAGCGATTTTCGCCCGACCACGGCTTACGTCCCGGAGTATCGATCCGAGAGATTGGATCGAGAAAAGCTTTCTAGCTCGTCTCTGACTGGATTTACTCCACTCACTTCCCAAGAACGCCTGTGGCGGGCAGAATACTATCCCTTCAGGCTCGTGATTGCCGGTTTCGGCTATAAAAATCGCGAATCATCAAAATTTCATTAGGTCATTACGCTTTTTTGTTGGGATCGATCGTGGAACGCCGTCTGCTAACGTTTGTCCTCGCCTCGACCGCGTTCTTCATGTTCTACATTTGGGTTCGATCGATGATCGTTCCGCCCCAACCGCCGCTTATCAGCGATAACGGCAGTGAAATGGTGATCAATGGTGAATCGCTTCAAGGTGACTCGGCTGAACCAACTCTCGATAATGGTGCAATTGCCCCCGCCTCGGAGTCACAAGTCTCAGACGATCCCTCGGCAAATTCGGCTGCCAATGAAGAAGAAAACGCGGAAGAGATGGTTCCGCAGCGTCCTGAGAACGCGAGTTGGATTTCCTTGGGTTCGATGTCACCGGAGGATGGCTACCATTTGCTGGTAACCCTCAATAGCCAAGGCGCTGGTATCGAACGAATTGAAATGACCGAGCGGAATGAGGCAGGGCAGTTCCGTTATCGTCGAGTAGATGTACGCCACGGATATCTCGGATATCTGGGTGCCGAATCATCAACGTCCTCAGACGGTGTTGTTGTCAACGTGGTAGGCAAGGGCACTCCTGCACAACTTGCTGGAATCAGAGTCGGAGACATCGTCGTCTCGGTTGCGGGTCAGTCCACCGCTACGCGAGAACAACTTGCGGATTCACTCATTGGAACCAAGCCCGGTGATGAAATCGAAGTCAAAGTACTGCGTGGCGATGACCTCAGTGAGGTGATCGTGATTGTGGTTCTGAGCGAGCATCCATTGGACTTGGTTCGACTAGCCAAGGACGGCGGTGCTGACCAAGTACCCGGTAATCTCTCCAGATCTTCTTGCTTGATGACTCTAAGTCAGGTCAATCGCAAGAGTATCGGGCCCAGTGATCGATCGATTGCTGGGTTGGCGAATCCAATGGAGATGAACTGGAATATCGACCATTCGGATTCAACATCACTCTCGACCGCCGAACTGTCGCTCGAGTTTTCCGCGAGCGAAATGTCCGTGGTAGGTGGCGATGCGATTCGCCTAAGTCGTAGCTTTACTCTGGAACCTGCCTCTTATGATCTGGGCATGACCTTGCAGATTGAAAATCTTTCTGACAAGCCGCAGGACTTGGCTTATCGTCTTGAGGGAGCCAACGGGATCACGCTGGAAGGCTGGTGGTACAGCAATAAAATCAGCCCCCACTGGAGTGGAGGAGCGGCAGCACGTGACATTGTTTGTCAAACGGCGACCGGTGGACATCGACTACTTAGCGGATTCAATTTGCTCAATCGAGCGAAAAAAGAGACAGCCGATCCGAATGAGGCCATCTTTGCAAGCGACAGTAGCGAAGGTGAAAAGAGCCTTCGCTACATCGGTGTCGATGCTCAATATTTCACCGTCGCCTACGTCCCCAACGAGGGAACCGCATTCTTTAAAACCCTGCGACGTGCGGCAGCAGGAATTGCCGCCGAAGCAGAGTTGATACCGCGACATCAAGAACGTGCGGTCAATACAACCTTCTTTTTGGATAGCGTCGTTGCCGAAGTTCCCCCCGGAAGTTCACTGCGACAAGAATTAAGACTTTTTGCCGGCCCAAAACAGCCAGAAATCCTCGAGCAATACGGCTTGGGTGATTGTATTTACTATGGCTGGTTTGCTCGATTCGCAAAAATCCTCTCGGGGCTCCTCCATGTGCTTGCCAACATTGGTAACTACGCAATCGCCATCATTCTTTTGACGGTGATTGTTCGAGGCGGCATGTTCCCACTGAGCCGAAAGGCGGCGGTGAATGCACAGAAAATGCAAGAACTTGCTCCAGAGATGAAAAAAATCAACGAGCGTTACAAAGATGACATGGAAGGAAAACTTCGCGCACAACGCGAACTGCAACAACGCGTCGGGTTCAATCCGCTCGCTGGATGTCTGCCGATGTTCATCCAGTTACCCATCTTTATCGGTCTTTACCGGGCTCTTTCAGTCGATATCGAATTGCGGCAAGCGGCCGTCTCGAGCTCAACCGACTGGGCATCAAATCTCGCAGCACCAGATATGTTTCTCTTTTGGGGCGACTGGCTTTGGGATTACTTATCTGGCCGTGGCACCGGATGGCTCGGCCCCTACTTCAATTTGCTTCCGGTCATCGTGGTCATTCTCTTCCTGACGCAGCAGAAACTTTTCATGCCGCCGGCCACGGATGAACAAACAGCAATGACACAAAAAATGATGAACATCATGACACTCATGATGGGCCTATTCTTTTTCCGTGTCCCGGCCGGTCTCTGCATCTACTTCATCACCAGTAGTCTTTGGGGAATTTGCGAACGAATCATGGTGAAGAAAACTCTTCCTACGACCAAGCACTTTGATTCCGCCGTGCTCGAGGGTGTGGGTGGTAAGCCAGAAAAGTCTCAATCGTTGGTCGATCGACTGAAGAGCCAAGTTGCGAAGCCGGATATGCCGATTGAGCGTCCTAACCAGCGCAAGCGTCCACCGAACAAACGATAGACAGGGCGTGAACCTCCGCCGGCAACCTAACATGTAGATGACGCTTTGAACGATAGAACGCTTGAACAAGCGTCGAACGTCAAACGTCTGAAGAATTTGCGACAGCGGCGTTTCGATCCTCAACAAGCTCTACCCTAAATGTAGAACATGGTTGCTTCGCCGTTCTGAAATCGCTCCGCGAGATCACTCAGCCTCACTCCGGCAAGCACCTCACGAGACACACGGGACATCTCTTCCCAAATCTCCTGCAACATCAATTCAGCCGATGTTGGTTTACCCGTTCCAGGACTAGCCGTGTCCTGAAACCCCATTAGCTCCGCGATCTCCAGGAGACTAATATCATCTGGCCGAACCAATAACCGGTATCCACCTTGGCTGCCCCGAACACTCTGCACCCAACCGGCTGTACGAAGTGACCGAAAAATCTGAACGAGAAATGGCCCCGGCACTCCGTGGCGATCGGAAATTTCTCGAAGACAGACAGGTGTTCCATCTGCCGGGTGAGAAGCCAGTTCAAGCATCGCTAAACAAGCGTAGTGGACGCGAGCTGAGATCATCTTCGGGGTCCTATTTGGGTGACCTTAGTCATGAAGACCGCACTCTGTCTTCTTGAAACCGCTCCAACGACCTGCCCGCTCATCCTCACCAGGCAGCACGGCTCGAGTACACGGGCGGCACCCGACGCTAGGATAGCCCTGATCGTGCAGTGGGTTATAGGGAATGCGCTGACTCGCAATCAGCGACCAAACCTCTCTCTTTGTCCAATTGGCAAGCGGACTAACCTTCACGAGTTGAAATTTGCGATCCCAGCCGACGATCGGAGCTTTTGCACGATCCGGGCTTTGATCACGACGAATCGCACTAGCCCAAGCATGATGACCACGAGCTGCATCATGCAATAAACTCAACTTACGATCGAAACAACAACGATTTGGATCCGTTGCATAAACGGGCCCACCGTTGACTCGTTCATATTCCTCGACGCTTAATTGAGGTCGTTTCAGTTCAACATCAATCCCATATCGTTTTTGAACCTCGTCGCGGAGTCGCAGAGTTTCTTCAAATTGATATCCGGTATCCAAATTGAAAATCGGGGTGTCGGGCGCAATTTCCGCAAGCATGTGAATGATGGTCATGCCCTCGGGGCCAAAAGCGGTAGCCATGGTGAATTTTGGAGCAAATCGTTCGACGCCCCAGAGCAAGATCTGCTGAGGAGTCGCCGACTCCAGACGCTCACTTTCAGACTTTAATTCTTCCAGTAAATCATCCGTCGGCAGCAGCGGGGGCGAAGCAGCGAGAGCACCACGTGGATCGCCGGAGTCGATCGAAACCACCTGTAGAGGCGATTTTCGCTGAAATTGCCCGTGCGATTCTTCCGGTGACTTATCCACTGGCCTGGATGGCAAAACGCCATTTTCCTGTTTTTTCTTATGGTTCAAACTCGCCGCACGCATACTTTTTCCACCCCAAATTTGGCGAAGAAGACCAAATACTACAAACATGATCCATTTAGTCAAGTATAACATCGGACATGAGACTCGGGCAGCTCCAGTGGAAAACACAAAGACGACCGGCCGAGCAAAATCCTCTGCTTGGGCCAATCGGTGAAATCCAATTAAACCCAATCCAAAATTCTGCTGATCCATTCGCTCGCCGATCCTAGTATCCGCGAGCAAGATTCAAGGCAGACAAGCCACGCACCCGATAAAATTGACTACACAGATCAGGCCTAGATGAAAATCCACCTTTCTCGAAATCGCTTCGTTTATCAAAGCCACACCGTATCGAGTGAGACAAACGTTTCCCCCAAGAACCCAATCGCATAGACGAGCAATCCGAAAATCCATTGGCGACTGGAATCACTGAGATGCTAGACTGGATTGATGCGACCCAAAGCGACCCAAAGCATTGAAGAACCCTCACAAACCGTCGTAATCTGCAACGCGATCGACTCAGAACAAAGTCAACCGAGGGTGTAATCGCAAAAAACTGAGACGCGAGCACAATAACAATTGCCGGTGCAAAAATAAGCGGAACGCGGTGGTCGCTTTATGTCCGAACCCGCATCTAGTGACGTCGTTTACGAAAGTGAAAAGGATGATCAAAATCACCCAGTCAGCGAAAAACGCAATCGTGATTCGATCTTTCAACTACCTCGTCACGGTGTTCGCATTTTGGTTCCCTCTGAATCAGATTGCTTTGGCGGATACCGTTGAGCTTTCTGGAGGCGGTCACCTTAGTGGTGTGGTGGATCGAAAAGAGGACTTTGTCGTCATCAAAGTCAATGACTCGATACAAGTCGCAGTGCCAGCGAGTCGAGTCAAGAGAATCGTAAAATCGTCGGACCTTGCGCAGTACAAAGAACTCGCGTCAACGCTTGGCGAGGACGCGGAAAAACATTACCAGATGGCACTGTGGTGCGTTCGGTCGGATCAGGTACCTGGCGAAATCCAAAAGTACAAAGACTATCACATGGAGCGGGCGATTGAGTTAGATCCCGATCACTCAAAAGCTCGAGCAGCGTTAGGTTTCACCCAAGAGAACGGCCGCTGGATTCGCACCGACGACCTAATGACCAATCGAGGAATGATTCCCAGTACCGGTGGCTGGGAGCTGCCCGAGGCAGCTGCGATTGAGGATTACCGCGATTCACAAAATGTGGATGCTAGAAAGTGGAATCGAGAAGTCAAACGATTACTTGCGGTGGTTCTTCGAGGTTCATCAAAAGCTCCTGAAGCTTTGGAAAGCCTCAAAGCGATTGATGACCCACTCGCAGCCGGTGCCATTGCCCAAGAGCTACTCGAATCACGAGGAAAATCAATTCAAAGCCGGCAGCTTCGTCTTGTGTGGGTTGAGAGACTCGGAACCTATAAAAACCTGATTGCCGTCGAGTCTCTGGTTCGAACGGGTCTTGAAGAACCCGACAGCGTGGTACGAGAGGCAGCCTTAGAGCAACTGGTTGAGTACGGAAGCGACTCCGCAATCGCAACCTACTTGCAGTACCTATCCAGTAACGACAATCAGTTGGTCAATCGTGCAGCCCAAGCATTGACTTGGTTTCCTGACCCGGAGAGATCCATCGATTACATCAAATCACTTGTGACCACGCACCAGTATGAGTCGGCACCGGGGCCGGAGCTGCAGGTTGGATTCGGGGAAAATGGCGGGGGATTACAAACGGGTGGAAAGAAGCAGATACGGACGGAAACACGAAAAAATCCCGCGGTTCTTACACTCGTACAAGAAGTGATTCCTGACGTGGATTTTGGCTACGACGAGCAAGCATGGCTTAATTACCTTGCTCAACAAAGAAATCAGTACAGCGGTGATTTGCGACGTGATCCCTGACCCAACTGCCTTTGGATTGATCGGCGATCCATTTAGACTTCCGAATGAAGTGGGCACGCTGAGTCGCTCAAACCAGAATTGAGTGAATCATGGATGAACCGCATGATGCGACTCAACTTGGTGTCTGTGTCTAAATTTACTTTTCGCGTTCGAAGTCACGACCGCGAATTTTCATCTATCGCGACTGCTGGATCACTTCGCGAACGAGCTTTTCATCAACGTCACCAACGAGGCTTACCGCGCCGATACGTTTGGGAAGGATGAAACGAAGCTTTCCGTGGGCAACCTTTTTGTCCTTCATCATGACCGGCAACATCTCATCTGGATTCGCATCAGGCAGAACCACCGGAAGACGACAAGAAGTCAAGAGTTGTGTTTGCCGCTCAAGCAAATCGGGTTGCGCCAGGCCCATCGCCAGCGCAAGTCTGGCCGCCATCTGCATTCCGATGGATACCGCCTCGCCGTGCAACAGTGTTCCGTAGCCACAGGTTGCCTCTATTGCATGAGCGAAGGTATGACCGTAATTCAAGATCGCTCGACGACCGCTGGTTTCGCGTTCGTCCTCGCCGACAACTCTAGCCTTACTCTGACAACTTTTTTCAATGGCATAACGAATGGAGGGTGCGTCGCGTTTGACCAACCCAACAGCATTCACCTCAAGCCAAGAGAAGAAATCGGCATCGTCAATCACGCCGTACTTCACAACCTCTGCCAGCCCACTTAGGTAACTTCGATCAGGAAGCGTCGAGAGGACATGTGAATCGATCCAAACCAAAGATGGCTGCCAAAACGCGCCCACCATGTTTTTTGCCGTCGGCAGATTAATTCCGGTTTTGCCGCCAACACTACTGTCGACCATCGCGAGTAAAGTCGTAGGAATCTGCACAAACCGCAAGCCTCGCGCGAACGATGCTGCCACAAATCCGGCAAGATCACCAATCACTCCACCGCCAACCGCAAAGACCACGCTCTTACGATCACCTCCTTCAGCGAGAACCCACTGCAACAGTCGATCATATTCGTCAATTGATTTGCTCGATTCCCCAGACGCAACGGAAGTTGAACTGATTCGCAACACGTCTGAACGACTCGCCAAGGCCGCAGACAAAGCAGCAGCCCACGGTTCTTTCACTGCCTCATCAAAAATGACCAAAGCGTGACTGAGATCAGGGATCGCCCGCGTCACCGAATCAGCAAAACGCTCAACCTTGCCACTTGAAATCTCAATGTCATAACTTCGGTCGTCTAATTGCACACGAACAGTCGAATCGCCTGGTACGGAATGATCGGTGGCAGGAAGAGAAAGATTCATGGTCGACTCAAACTTGATCGCTGTAAACCTGATCCAAAGAATCACGCTAGAAGAACTTAACCCGTCGGGATAGGGTATTCCCTAAACCCCCAATGCGTCCATCACCCAAGCCTACGGCGATCACCAAAGCAGCTGAATGACTTGTGCCAATTCGCAATTGAGGCATTGGAAATCGCTGAAAAAAGTGCGAGATTGCATCACCGGGTCCATCTGCCAGATGCATTCGGTACACGATTGTTTTTCATGCAATCCCCAGAGAATGAATCGCTGAAAAACGAATCTGGGATCATGATTACCATTCACTTACCTCTAAAATCAAAAGGTCGGCGATATTACCGCATCACTGGGCTGGCGAAGTGACCCTCTATCCAGTGATTGGTAAACCGTCTTCCCTAGCCTCTTCGCTGAAGAATGACTTCTTTTTTTCACCCAAACCACTCAAGTACACATGCCGGAATCCCAAAGCATGACCGCTGATCAGCACGCCGATAAGTACAATGACCCCCGGGTCAAAATCACTCGGCGTGGCGTTCTTATCGCTGTGGCGATTGGAATATTTGGCATCGCGGGATCCGCAATGAGTATCATTGGACGTCGCACGCAAAAACAAAAAACAACCGATTTTTGGGGCGAAAAAACCATCTTGGCTTTGCAACTGGGTGAAAGAATGGAATTGTGCCCCAGGGGTAACGAAATCTTTGAACCGGTGGATCTGTCGGGAACACCAGGACTCGGTCATCTGCGTCGACTATTACTCGACGAACGCAACTATGATTGGTCGACGGTCAGCCAGTCCAAAGCGATCAATGATTGTGGTGATCCGGTGCCGCGTAAGCCTCGATGCATTCAACTGCGTCTAACCGATCCAACCGCCAATCGGTTTGACTCAGTGCAAATTGATTTGGACCTCGAAACGGGCTGGGTTGGCCCAAGTGACGGCAGTAGTAGGGTGCGTGTTCTCGATCGAACGAAGCCCAAACTGGCGAAATACTTTGAAACAACGATCACCGTGGAACAACTTCGATCGGATTTCCGGAAAGACTAATCGAAAAAGCACACCCCCCCGGTGGGCCAAATGAAATGACAATTAAAACTCGAACGGCGACAAACGCGGTAAAACAGGCATAACTGCTAGCAAGCGATTCTCTGTAATCAAGTATTTGCCGCCCATCGGCTTGGGATCGGGTATACTTTTTCGTTGGGATAGGCAAATGGAGCGTCGCGATTTGCGAGGTAAACAAAGAATTAGAACGCGTCTTTCCCAACGCCGGTGCTGCTACAGATCATGAATGATCTGCCTCTTCTATCTTTTTATCAATCAAGATTCGCATGTCCGAACCAGCCTCCCCTGATCCCGACGAATTGATTGCTCCCCTCAACACAGAGCTTGCCGAGTCTGATGCGGCGGAATCAGAAGCCTACGAAGACGCAGATCCAACTCGTCACTTCCTTTGGTTTATGGCTGCTCCAGCGTGGCTGGTCAGCATGGTTGTGCACGTCCTGATCTTGTTGGTATTAGGTCTGGTCACAATTGCGGATCCAATCAAGATCGTCAACGTTCTTTCAGCCAACTATTCAGGCGAAGAGGGTCCAGAGGTCGAGGAATTTTCGATCGAAGAGATGGACCCAGGTGACATCAGTGAACTCGAGGAAGAAGTGGTCGAGCCGGTCGACGTGGCGGAAGCCATGGAAATGGTCGAGCCGACCCCAATGGACCCGATGGAAATTGCAACGGTCGATTTTGACGTTGCTGATTTCGCGTCTGAAATGGCTCCCGCTGCAATGTCCTTGCAAACCGTATCATCGCTGAACGTTCAGCCAATGAGCAGTCGAACTGCAGACATGAAAAAGAAGTTGCTGCGTGATTACGGTGGCAATGATTCCAGTGAGGCGGCGGTTACCGAAGCGTTAAAATGGCTTTCACGCCACCAGATGCCAAACGGCGCATGGACCTTTCAGCACAATCTTGTTTGCAACGGACGGTGCGGTAATCCTGGCGAGGCCAATCGTGCTGGAGCTTTTAACGCGGCGACGGCGATGGGAATCTTGCCGTTCATGGGAGCAGGTCAGACCCATAAGTCTGGGG
>Ga0181564_10003204_pt1 | contig 14068 bp, 8 predicted proteins | sample 011ome_24_FD_134512 | JGI IMG/M metagenome (GOLD analysis project Ga0181564, IMG submission 134512) | Coastal salt marsh microbial communities from the Groves Creek Marsh, Skidaway Island, Georgia - 011513CT metaG (megahit assembly) | ecosystem: Environmental > Aquatic > Marine > Intertidal zone...
GACTTTGCGGCAGAGTCGACACGACTGGCGAGGGCTCAGGTATTACAGCAGGCGTCAGTGGCGATGCTGGCCCAGGCCAATGCATCGGCTCAGAACGTTCTCAAGTTGCTCCAGTAAGTGTCGATAACTTAAATAACTAGGTTGAGAATAGGCAATGGCTGGTTCAGATATTATTGGTGCCCTGAATGCCGGATCGGGATTCGATACGGCTTCCATCGTAGACGCACTGGTCGCAGCTGAACGGGCCCCTAAGCAATCCCAGATTGATCGAGGAATCGAGCAATCTGAGGCGAAGATCTCGGCCTACGGTGTAGTGACCTCGTCTCTACAGACCCTCCAGACAGCCTTCGCTGGGCTGAAGGATCTGTCGGACTTCCAGTGGTTCTCGGTTAACAATCAGTACACAGATGAGTTCGTGATTACAGCGTCCGTGGACTCAGAGCCGGGGAGCCACTCGGTCAACGTTGATAGCCTCGCGTCGGCACAATCTACCGGTTCTTCTTATTTCTCGGCCGCTGACCAGGAACTAAACGGCGGTTCACCAGTGACGATCACCATCGAGAGCCCGATTGGTTCTGGCTCGAACACCACAGTCGAAGTTTCGTCCGCCACCCCTCAGGGTATCGTCGATGCCGTCAACGCTGCCGGCCTTGATATCTCGGCGAATCTTTTCGACTTAGGGACCGGCGCCAATCCGTACCAAATTGTCTTCACAGGCCAGACAGGCGCCGATAACGACTTTGCGGTCACCACGGACGCGGCCGACGTAACATTCTCCTCGCCTAATTTGGTGGATGCGGCCGATGCGGTAGTCATCGTCGATGGCATTACATTCCAGCGGAGCTCTAATCAAATTACAGATATCATCTCGGGGACGACGCTCAGCCTCCAAGGCGAGTCAGCCGCTACCCGAAGCTTCTCCGTTGAGAGAGACGTGGCTCCGGTCGAGACAGCAATCCGAAACTTGGTGTCGGTGTATAACGACGTGCAAACCGTCTTCAACGCCCTGAAAACGCCGGCCGACGACTCTGAAGATGAATTGGCAGGGGCCCTCTCGGGCGACTCTACCTTTCGTTCGATCAGGGACGATGTTCGTGAAATGGTAACAAGTCTCTCGACGACACCGTCGGGTGACATTAACTATTTCTCAGATTTGGGCGTTTCGATTACCCAGTCGGGAACGTTGACGATCGATGAATCGGCGTTGGCGACTGCCTTATCAACCAAGTTCAGTGACGTTGTTTCTGCGCTCTCGGCCGATACCGAGGATCAGTCTGAGTTTGGAGATGCATCACGTGGCTTGGCTGGCGATGCGTCGAAGCAAATCACCGATCTCATTGCGTCCAGCGGTATGATTCGTACTGTGACAGATAATGCCGAGGCAAAATCTGCGCAGTACGCGATTGAGTTGGAGGATTTAGATTCTCGTATGGAGGCGATCCGTGCTCGATATGTGGCTCAATTTGCGGCGATGGAGTCGCTGGTTGATCAGATGAACAGCACACGCGAGTACTTGAAGACCCAATTAGAAAACCTACCGTTTACAAATAAAAACAATTAACGGAAAAAACACTTAAAGATTCCCTAAATTTATCCGATACTCAACACGTGAGGCAAAAATTTGCCGTGTAGGTTGGGGACGTATTATGGATACTCCAAATGTTAATTCTGAGTTGCCCGTTAGGACTCCCTTGGAGCGCCCGACGGCCCCCATTGCTTCTGTCAAGGAAGTTGCAGCCGAGAGCATCAAAGAAATACCTAAAGTTGATCCGGTCAAAGCGATTAAGGAGTTAGCAAAGGCCGTTGATGTTTTGAATGAAGCCATGGCGAGGGATCCGGTAGCGCTCAAATTCAGCATCGATGAGACGCTCAATCGGCCTGTCGTGACTGTTATCAGTGAAGAGACAGGCAAAGTTCTTCATCAACTTCCCCAGGAAGAGGTCTTGCGCGCCGTCAAAAACATCGACCTCATGCGTGGAGTCCTCTTCGAAGACATAGGTTAAAAGGTATAGCGTTACCGAGCGGGCAAGTGCCCGCTTTTTTTATGTCCGTCTCTATCTTTTTGGGTTCTATTTAGAGTGGCAATACATTGTCCGACTGGAACTATTTTGCCTTTCACTGGCAACACCTTTCTATTTATTGCCACACAGACTCAATAAATGGCTAAAGCTTACCGTTTCCTTGCCGATATACCCCTCAGGTGGAGGCAAAAACCCTCCGACGTAATGAGTTAAGTCCGTAAAAAGGGGATAGAAAATGGCTCTAGTCGTAAACACAAATATTGCGTCACTGAACGCGCAGCGTCAGTTGAATTCATCAACCAATGAGATGTCTACCGCGATGGAGCGTCTGTCTTCAGGACAACGAATCAATTCTGCGTCCGATGATGCGGCGGGCTTGGCCATCTCAACCCGGATGACTACACAAGTACGCGGCCTCACTCAGGCAGTGAGAAACGCCAACGACGGGATCTCGGTTGTGCAGACAGCGGAAGGTGCGTTACAGGAAGTGACAAACATGTTACAGCGTATGCGTGAGCTGGCGGTCCAGTCATCAAGCGGCGCAGCAAGTGACGCAGATCGCTCTTCGTCGAATGACGAGGTGACACAACTTCTCGCTGAGATTGATCGCATCGCGGAAACAACACGCTTTAATAACGTAAGTATCTTAGACGGTTCCTACAGCGTCGATGTCCTAGTCGGGGACCAAGCGGGTCAGAGCCTTGAGATTGGAATAGGCAACATGTCAACCAGTGCGATGGGTGAATCAACGTCAGGGTTAGGCGAAGCAGCTACAGCAGCCTCGGTAACTATGGCCGGATCGGCGAACGCGGCCGATTATGTGGGTCGTAGCATTACAGTCGCCGACGACAGCGCATCTGCGACAGTTACCCTGAGCACAAACCCAACGGTTGAAGCGACCGCGGCGTCAGTTTCCGGGACTGTCTCTGGTGAAGATTATGGCCCTGCGACGTCTAGGCTAATGGGGACGATCGCCTATGAGTCGAATACGCTCGATCTCACGACCGACACAGATCGTGTTTTTGGTATCCGAGTCAAAGACGGTGACTTCATAGATGTTGATTTCACAGATGAGCTCATCAGTGTTCTGGGATTAAACAGCGAAGCTGAGCTGGAAGACGTCACGGGTACGCCGCGCTTTTACGCGTCTGAAGTATCTAAAGATGATTTCCTAACTGCAGCTCAGGCGGCGTTAGATTCGAAGTTGACCGGTGATTATGCGGTAACTGTCTCAGTTGGAGCCGATGGTCAGATTCAGTTTGCTGATGTCGATGGACGGCAAGACACGATAGCACTTCGCGCAGGTGCAGAAAACACGGCCGCCGGCACATTCGTTGCGAATTATATTCATGCTGAAATCACCACCAACGCCACAATGACAAATATAGTCGGTCAAGGTGGAGCGACTGCTGTGGCTGCGGATTTTGCATCTACTGACAATCTATCTGTCTTTAAGGCAGCCGTTAATGGTGGAACCGCAACGACCGTTGATTTCCTAGCTCACTTGAACGATACCAGCATCGTCAAAGATCGTTCGCAAATGTTCGTTTATGAGTTTGTTAACGCTATCCAGGCCGGATTGGATGAGACATTCTCTGGAGATGACGCCGTTACCGTCGGGTTTGACTATAACAAAGGCTTACTGACATTCAGTGTGGCTGGAGGTGATAGAACGATTACCCTGACAGAGGGAACCTACGTAGACAGTAATGGCGATGCTACGGCGTCTACGTTCGTGAATGACTTGATTGATGATGATGCCACGGCAACCATCGATAACAAGCTCACGTCTTTGGGTATGGATACCGCCGCCGTCAAGCTCGCAGATATTACGGAGCTTTACAAGTATGACCATTACGGAATTAACGTCCGGGTTAATGGTGGGGCCCTGACAGACATCGATCTGTCTTTCTACCTGCAAGACCAGATTGTCGATCATGATGACATCTCTGGTGAAGAAGTCGTTGCCGCGTTGCAGGCAGCCTTTGACGACAACTTCTCAGGTGATGACGCGATTTCCGTAAGCTTGGACGAAAATGGTCGTCTGAACTTTGACGTCGCTGGCGGGGCCCAGGTACTGGCGATCCGTGAAGCTGATTTCGATAATGACGGTACCTACGGTACGTTCGGTGTCACGTTTATCGAGAGTACAATCTCGGGCGCGGCGACAGCATTCGAAATTAACGAAAATCTGCTCGCTGAGACTGTGTTCGGTGATATTGAGTATGGTGATTATAGTGCCGAATCGGCTGCAACCACTGCTAACTCGCGAACAGCTCTTGCATCGCATTTAGGGGGATTCGAGGCTGGCTCGAGTGAGTTCGGTGATGGCGCCCAGACTGGTAATAGACTTCGTGCTTTTGCGGTAGACGACCTTAACTCGGTAGAGTCTTCAACAACAGCCGATACCACAACTACGGCCGGTCTGACCGTCGCTGCAGCGAATGACGCAGTCGGCATTTCCATCGATGACGCAACAGCGATTACGGTTACTGTTGATACAGGTGAATATTCGACACTCGAAGCGTATGCCGCAGCTTTGCAGTACGAGATTGACGCCCATGGCTCTTTCTCTGGCGAAAATGCTCTGACCGTTGGTGTGGAGTACTACACTAATGGGACGTCTGCAACCACAGAAAGGGATGGAGAAGTAGCGCGTTTGGTCATGTCTAGCGACTTTGGTAAGAAGATCGAAATATCTGGCCAGGTGACTGTTACAGCAACCAATGGATTCGCTTTCTTTGGAGCCGAGACCGATACAGTAATAGCGGATACTCAGCTCTTTAATGAGCTAGGTATCAGTCCATCTGAGACGAGCTATAGGACTCATGACCGCGTAGATGGCGGCATCGATACTACCGCTGGTGGTGGCGTGGTAAATGTGGCAGTAGAGAGGGATGGTAACACCTACTCTTACGGTCTTGCCCTTACGCAGGACGCCAACACGAGCTTCGATGATTTTGTTTCGGATCTGCAGGCTAAAGCTAATGCAGCGTTTGCCGCGCAAGGAATAAGCTTCACAGCTTCGAATTCATCTGGGCAAATTTCGTTCACAATGGACGATGCGGGTGACGCCACAATGTCGCTCTCGGGTACGATTGTGCAGAACGTGTTTGGATCAGATGTGAGTGGTACCGGATTAGATGCAGGCATTGCCTCGATGTCTGACGTGGTATCTGCCATCAACAGTGAACTAGCAGACGCGGGCGTTGGCGTGACATCAAGTTACGATGAATCTGCCGGAAATTGGACGTTTAGTTCCAGCGATACCGGAGCGGCAGCCTCAGTCTCGGTATCAGGCAGCGACCTGACGCAGCTGGGTATGACCGCTGGCTCCGCAAATGGAGTAGATGCTACGGCGACTGCCGCAGTGCTCTCCTCGATCAGCGTTGCAACGACTGATGGTGCTGCGAGTGCGTTGGATTCGATCGATAATGCCCTTGAATACATCAGCGCTCAGCGTGGTGATCTCGGTGCGTTAGAGAATCGGTTGAACCATACGGTGAATAACCTGTCCAATGTGATTGAGAACACGTCTGCCTCTCGGTCACGTATTCAGGACGCAGACTATGCTGTCGAGGCCGCTAACCTTGCTAAGTTGCAGGTGATGCAACAGGCTGGTACGGCGATGCTGGCCCAAGCTAATGCGCAGGCTCAGGTAGTGCTCTCGCTACTAGGGTAATATTGCGTAAGACTGAAAGGCCACCGCTTGGTGGCCTTTTTTTTGCGCCGGGGTATCGGCTTGGATGTTAGCCTAGGGGTACCGTTGGTAAGGGAGGTGGCTCAATAAAATCCTATGTCAACACATCTGCTCGACTTGAAGAAAACAATCGCCGAGGCAATTAGGACCAACGATTGGACGCTAGCCGCGCAATCGATCGAGAGTCTCTGTCGCGTGGAAGATACGGCAGAGAACCGTATGCAGCTGGCCGCGGCATATTTGCGGGCGGATCGGGTTGAGGACGCCAGGGCGATCTATATAGAACAGGCACAACGTCAACCAAGTGACACAACATTAAATTTTAATATCGGTCTGTGCGACTACAGGCTCAAAGACTTCCATCGATCGCTGAAAAGATTCCAAGAGATACTCGCCAGTGACCCAAGTTTTTACTCGGCCCAAATTTATGCCGCTCGCTCGCTCTATCATTTAGCGCAATTTGATCAGGTGAAGGCATCATGCCTCCAAATTTTAGATAGCAGAAGTGACAAGTCTGAGGTCTATGATTTACTTGGTCATTCTTATCGGGCGTTAGGGCAAGAAACGAAAGCGATTCAAGCATATTCCCGGTCTTTGGAGATTTCTCCTCAACATGGGCAGACTTTGATGGCTTTAGCCATTACATATGAGGAATCAGGTGACACAAAGCATGCCATTCATTTCTATGAGGCTTGTGTTTTGGTTGACTGGGAAATTTGCTCTGCCTTCAAAAACTTGGGCCGCATCTTCCTGAACCAAGGCGATCACCAGCGTTGTATTTTTTGTCTCAAGAAAGCGATTAGATTAGATCCTAATGATCCTGCAGTGTTGAATAATCTCGGCCTCGCACATCTAAAAACGAATCAGATTGACCGCGCAATTACAAACTTCGAGAAAGCGTTGGAGTTGAATCCTTCCTACTTACTCGCGTGGTCTCACCTAGTGCAAGCCAAAACGCTAGTGTGTGATTTTGAAGTGTATGACGATCCACTAGTTCGCGAGACAACTCAGGCGGAGCGAGGTGTCTTGCCATTCGCGTTCTTGACGGTCGAGGATCACCCACAGCGACAGCTTCTCAGATCAAAGGGCTTCCTCCGTCATTATGTCAAACCTCCAGAGCAACTCGCCGATGTGGCCGCGGAACCTGTTTCTGACGGCAGGATACGGATCGGGTACTTTTCTTCGGATTTTAAGCCCCACGCGACAATGTTTTTATTTAACCAGGTACTTAATCTTCACGACTCATCTCAATTTGAGGTTATTTTATACGATTACACCGGTCTGCACGATCCCGAGGTTCTCAAAGCTCTCATTGACCCTAAGATTGTGGTGCGAGATATAGCTGATCTGGCCGATTCAGAGGTCGCCGAATTATCCCGCCGCGATCGATTGGATATTGCTGTTGACCTCAAAGGCTTTACAGACGGTTCACGAACTTCAATGTTCGCCCATCGATTGGCCCCCATACAGGTGAATTATCTCGGTTATCCAGGCTCTATTGGGGCTGATTGGATGGACTATATTGTGGCGGATGAGGTTGTAATACCCAACTCACTAGCGATGTACTATTCTGAAAAGATCGCACGGCTGCCGCATTGTTATCAGCCAAATGATTATTATCGTGTTGATGAGAGCATGACCCCCAGTCGGAGTAGTCAGAGACTCCCGGAGAATGCTGTCGTATTTTGTTGCTTTAACCAAAACTACAAAATCACTCCCCGCGAGATTCGTGTGTGGTCTCAGGTAATGCATGAAGTACCTAATGGTGTGCTTTGGTTCCTCCGGTCAAATCAGTGGGCGGAAGCGAATATCATAAGCGCTTTTGGGGCTTGCGGAATTGAAAAGGGTCGGTTGATTTTTGCTCAAAAAATCGACCATCAGCAGCATCTATCACGGCATTTATTGGCCGATATTTTTCTGGATACTTTTAACGTCAATGCCCACACATCGGCCAGCGACGCTCTACGCGCCTCTCTTCCTGTAGTGACTTTGCCGGGGGAGCAGTTCGCCGCTCGGGTCGCGAGTAGCCTTGTCAATGCGATGGGGACCCCGGAAACTGTTGCTTCAAGTGAAGAGCACTACATACGATTAGCCGTGGGGCTGGCCCATGATAATACTAGGCGTAGTGATCTTCATTTACGGCTGAGAGAGAACCTTAGGAGCAGTCAGCTCTTTAGCCCGAAAACTTACGTATCAGATCTAGAAACACTCTTTGCAAAAATGTACCAGAGGCAGGTAGACGGTCACCGACCTGATGATCTTTGGGTAGATAGGGATTGAGTTACAGCCTAAGAGACTATGTATCGAATGAGGGCTGAGTGCAGAGTTTCGTCCACATCGTTTTATAAGCTGCCTCTAATTTGTTTGTAAAACCGATGTGGTCACAGAGACTAGAAGCCTGCATGCGAGGACGTAAATCGTTGTTAAACTGCCGCAGTCGATTCCGATCGTTTGCGAGCTCACTCGCGATCGCTATGTATTGGTCGGTATTTTGAGCGCTCAGTTCTGGGTAACTTACTTGAGTGACTAGGCTATGGCCCACTCGGCTAGCATGTTTGTTTCCGGCCAAGACGATCACTGGGATGCCCATCCAAAGCGCCTCGCAAGTGGTCGTGGTCCCATTGTATGGGAACGGATCTAAGCCTATGTCGATCTCGTCGTAAAGTTTTATGTGCTCCGCCCAGTCTTCGATCCGACTTTTTATGACAATTCGTGCCGGGTCGATCCCTGCCCTTGAAAATTGATCGACTATGGGCTCCACGAGATCGTTAGCTCTTGACAAGCCTGTCTTGAGAATTAGCCTTGACGAGGGAACATTGTGAAGAATTGTTGACCATACTTGGATGACCTCATTTGTGACTTTGATGAGGTTGTTGAAGCATCCAAAGGTGATTTCAGACGTCGATTTTGATTGTTCCATCCTGTTGGCTGGGCCGACTGAGACGTTCCCCAGGTAGCATGAGAACCCGCCAGATATCCTGAACAGTGTCTCTGTATAATAACGATCTTGTTCATCTGAGGGGTCCGTAAGCTCGTCGGTCAGACGGTAGTCGATCATTTTTAGACCCGTGGTGTTGGGATAGCCGAGCCAGGTGCACTGAATCGGCGCCGGCTTGAGTCCGAACACTGTTAAACGACTGCCGTTCGTGTGTCCGGATAGATCAACCAGGATGTCAACCTCATCATCGTTGATTAACTGTGCGGCTTGCTCGTCTGATAGATGTTTAATAGTTCGCCATTGATGGGTGAATTGTTTTAGCTTATTGGTGACCGAGTCTTCGATATTACTGTTGTGATAGCAAATAATTTCGAATGATTCAGAGTCATGGTTGCGTAACACTGGCTCAAAAAAATAATTGACGGAGTGTTGGCGAAAGTCGGCCGAAACGTAGCCGATTCGGATTTTCTCCTTGGAGCGGGGTGATTTTTGGAATCTTGCTAGGGGTTGGTCGAATATTTCTCCAAACTCACGATGTTTTTGAAAAATTTGGATATCCGAGTACGAGCAATCATAATTTAAAGCTAAGTTCCTGTTGTTGAGAGCTTCCGTATTCCTAGGATTGATGGAGATGGCTCGTTCGTATGATTCGATCGCTTCTTTTATCCGTCGAAGCCGAAGGAGTGCGCCTCCTTTGTGGTTATGCGCCTCAGCAAAAGCTGGGTTGTTTGCGATAGCATTATTAAAAGAATCGAGAGCGCTCAAAATCTCTCCCATTTCCATGTAAATGTTTCCAAGGGTATTGTGTGCGTTAGCATCAGTAGGATCGATTTGCAGCGATTGCTTGATAACCTCGATAGCGTCTGCGGACTGGTTGAGCATCATCAAGGTCACAGCGAGATTTCCGAGAGCGACGCTGTTTTTGTTTAGCTGAATCGCTTTTTCGAAGCAGGGCCGGGCGCTACACCATTCCCCTAAAGAAAGATATATGACACCAAGCTGGTTAAACGCGTCAGACTTTGTCTGGTCCTTTAATAGCGCTCGCTTTATTGCCTGGAGTGCTTGTGGATACGCTCCTAGCCGTTCGTAACAAACCGACAGTTTGAAGTGGACCAGAAAAACATCGTGCCCCGCTGTCAATGAGCCCTCGAAATGACGGACAGCTTCGGGGAGCTGGTTCAATTCCATGCAGCAAAGCCCGAGTTGAAACATGGTCTGAGGTTTGTTTGGATTAATTTTCAGGGCCCGAGTCAAAGATTGCTTTGCGAGGTCGTGCTGGCCTAACCTTGACAGGCAGATTCCTTGGGTAACCAGTAAAAGGTCTGAGTTCTCGAAATCCGCTAGTAATCGCTCGGTCTTCTCTAGTGCGCGTTCGAACTTCCCAAGCTTGAAAAATTTATCGATATGGCTCAGTGAACTGACCGGCGGATTATTGTTTTCCACGACTATTTCCATGGTTCCCTAAAAATGTCACTCAGAGTGTACTGCGGTAGGCGCTCTAACTCTAACGTTGTCATGCTGCGACTCATTGGTTAAAGCGGTCTGTAAGAGCAAAACCTGAACTATCTATTTATTTGGGGGCAAAAACCTAGCCTTTTTTCAGGCATCGCTTTTCCGACCACTTTCAGGCACGGAACCTGCATACACTAGACCTCGATATCATTTAACAGTACGAAACTTATGCAAATTCCCAAGATAAAGAGTGATTTTGATGCTGCTTCGACCGATAGATTTAAGCGGTTGAGTCAATTTCTTGAAAAAATAGGTGCTGAAATCACCTCATTGGATCCGCCATCTTCAAGTCAGAAAGCAAAGTCTACAATTTTCTGCGCCGTATATTCCAAGGATCCTTCTAGATATCGTCTGATCGAGGAACACTTTGAAAATATTTTGAGAGTTAACAGCGGACCGCAACCGTTATATGTATTTGAGGATAATGATTTTGTCCCTGATTTTGTAAAACCTTATGCCGTCGTTTTGAACAAAGCCGTGACGATCTACGAGGCATGGCGGGTAGCGACTCATATTTGTCAAACCAAATTTATAGGCAACTTGAATCTTGATGATCGTTTTACGGATGGCGGTTTTGAGGCAATGGAATCTGCTCTTGAACGTTCAAATTTTGATCTTGTCGGAGGTGAATGGTTAATTGATATCAAAGATTTCTCAGAAACAAAAAAGGGAGAGTTGAATTGTACTTTTGATCTTTCCAACTACAGGCGGATCCAAGCTTGGCCCCCAGAAAAACGTCATGATCAAATCTTAGGCAGCGGGATCTCACAGAATGGCTCATTTGGCCCAGCGACCCTCTGGAGATCAAAAATCCATGATCAAATTGACTACCCGACCCGCTTTCAAAATGGGCAAAAAATATTAAGTATGGGTGACAGCTGTTTTTGGACAAAGCTGGCTCGCGGGGGTTATCGGATTGGGCGATTGCCCGCATTAGTGGGTGTTTATAACTCAGATCCACTGAATCAAGCAGAATTCCGTCAAAATAACGATCAAAAAAATTATAAATTATCTATTGGCAGAGTTCTTTAGGATCACTGTTTTAACCCAGTAAATAACATTGAGATACTAAATTTGAATAAAGGAATGCCCGATTATGATGCACAAGAAAAGAGGGCCGCAGCACATTAATGTGCCAAGTGCTTGGTCAAAGGAGTTTATCTCCAAAAATTACAGAGGATATCGTCCGCCTGTAGTTATTTCGTTTTATGATCGTTACGATCATTTATATCGTCTACTTCAGTCATTAAAGTCATGCCATGAAATAGAGCTATATGATATTTTTGTTTTTCAAGATGCCCATTCTTATTCAGCGCATGGACAAAATCATCAAAGAATTTTTTTTGATGAGATAAAAAATTATAAGAAGAACATCTCCCTGCATATATCGTTGCGAGAACGGAATTTAGGGTTACTTCTAAATAGTACAGAGATGATTTCGTCGGCTATTGAGGTGGCGGATTCCTGTATTTTTTTAGAAGACGATTTGGAGGTGTCAAGCGGCTTTCTTGAATTTATGAGTGAAGGAATAGAGTATGCATTAGAAAATTATACTGACGTGGTCGGTGTAAATGGATATATGCCACCAATTCAAAAATTTTCACCAGCTAAAGAGGTGACACCAGTATTGACAAAAAGGTGGCATGGTTGGGGTGTTGGACATATTGGACATCACTGGAGACGATTCACTTGGCCAAACCTACAGGATTATAAGTTGTTAACTGATAATTATGCATCCGAGATTAATGAAGAACTCGGATTAGATGTTTGGAATATGATTCGTGGGGTTTGTTTTGGCGTTCTCGACGCAGGGGATGTAGCTGTTTGGTTCTATAGTATTATGAATAACCTTGACTTAGTGAGTCCAAGTTTTTCGCTAGTACGTAACCATGGGTTTGACGGAAGCGGAATGCATTGTGTTGAAACCGATCGATTCGATATTGATAACTTACCAGCTCAATTCAAGTTTAATTGGGACAAAGTGAATAAGTCACCAAAAATACAAAAAAATTGTGTTGAGTTCAGAAACAAAGGGTTTGATTTACCGGCGGTGAATAAACAATGAAGCGCCTGTTAGCTTTAAATATGCTCCCTGCTTCTGGCGGGACCATAGTTTCAAGATATCTTGCATCGAGAGGGTGGTTACTTAACAGCGAAATTCATCCTTACGCTAATCGTTCTTCTGATACGTTTTGTCCTAATAAATTCTCCGACATCCTGATTACTCAAATCGAGGCTGGATTGGGTGCATCAATGGATACGCGCTTGTTTCGTCAAAAATCATTTCTAACGGAGATCGAGCTTTCAATTGAAATTGCTGAATTTTATAATAAACCGTTGGCGCTTCGTTGTTGGCATCATCCAAATTTTACTCAAGACGAACCTCTGTTGTCGGATTCTGTATCGCAAATTATCGCGACATCGCAAATAATTCGGCTATCGGAGTTAGTGGTTGTACGTAATCCGATCGATAATTTTTTGTCTTTCATAAAAAATGCGGATTGGGCTAAGTATGTAAGCGCGCCGGATGCCCTAGACCAATTTATGAAACGCTACCTCTGTTTCGTCGAGTTTTATGCCAAGCGTAAAGCTACTTTCATCACATATGAGGAGTTCTGCACTCGTCCAGAAGATTTTTTACATGTCGCTTGTGATCTTGCGCAGCACGATGAACAGCAACTGGTAGAGATTCCTATTTCTAAAATAAAAATGAGCGGAGCTAGCGGTAGACAGAGCGATACAATTGAGGTGAGGCCGCGCGAAAAGTTAAATTATGATGTAGAAAAAAAATTAAATGAAAGTATATTTTATAGAAAAATCATAAGCCTATTACCCTGTTACGAAGAAAAAGCTATCACCACTGGTGCTGATTGATCTTGTAAAAACGTTTTACTCAATGGCTCAATTCGTTATTGCGCGTGCGTGGGCAGGCAATGTTGACCTATAAATAGGTCTTATTGGAGATATCAGGAACTCGAATTGTTGAGGTGCTTCATGATTGCCTCATCTACATTCAGAGGAATAATATAAAATGAAAAAAAATATGCGTCTTGTCCACCCTGATTTGCCCAGGATTGAGGAATTTAAAAAACATCTCTCAGATATTTGGGACAGCGCTAATCTATCAAACTTTGGAAAGTATGAAAGTCTGTTTAGACTCGGAGTAAAAAAATATTTAAAGCTTGAAAATGTCGTAACAGCCAGCTCGGGAACGGTTGCGCTAACTATTACTTTACGTGCTCTGGGTACAGGTAAAAAAATATTAAGTTCTCCATTTAGTTTTCCAGCGACCATTCAAGCTGCAATATTGAATGGATCTGATGTCGATTTTGCTGACATCGACCCAAACACGGGAAACGTTTCGATCGATAGTCTTTTGAAATTTGATATAAGCAAATACGATATATTATTATTTCCTCATGTCTATTCTATACCGTGTAACATTCAGAGAATATGTGAGCTAACTCAGGGCACGTCAATATTTACTGTATATGATGCCGCGCATGGTTTCGGAACGCAGGTCAATAATAAACACTTATCGTCGTTCGGTGATATTTCGACACTAAGCTTCCACGCAACAAAGATACTGAATTCAGGTGAGGGTGGCGCTATATTGACCTCAAATCACAACCTGGCCCGAAAATGCCAAGCAATTTCAAACTTTGGATTAGACTCAGGAGATAGCCAAGACATGGCAGTTGGCCTAAATGGCAAAATGTCAGAACTCCATGCACTACTTGGTTATATGAATCTAAAAATAATCGACCGTGTCATTCAGAAAAGAAGATCTCTTTACCATCGCTATATACGTAATCTTGCAGAATTTGATCTCGGTTATATTTTAAAGCCAAATGAGGATTCCAACGTCAAGATGAATGGAGCATACATGCCAATCTA
>Ga0181564_10003224_pt1 | contig 14045 bp, 13 predicted proteins | sample 011ome_24_FD_134512 | JGI IMG/M metagenome (GOLD analysis project Ga0181564, IMG submission 134512) | Coastal salt marsh microbial communities from the Groves Creek Marsh, Skidaway Island, Georgia - 011513CT metaG (megahit assembly) | ecosystem: Environmental > Aquatic > Marine > Intertidal...
TAATAATTTTTCTAACTCCTTTCTCGATGCTGTTCCTATCGATTTCAACATAGAGCCTGATTGTCCAATCAACATGCCTTTCTGACTTTGTTTCTCAACATAAATGACTGAATCTATATGAATAATACCCTTCAATTGATTAAACCTCTCAATGGATACAGTGATCCTGTATGGAAGCTCATCTCCTAGCCTATTAATACAGTTTTCTCTTACTATTTCGCTAGCCAAAAATTTTTCAGATATGTCTGTAACTTGGTCTTCGGGGTATAAATGCCCTCCTTCAGGTAATTGTTCATGAATCAGTCTTACTAAGTTCTCAACTCCTATATCTTTTAATGCAGATACAGGAACAATATGGCTAAACAAGTTATCTTTACTAAGGTTGTCTATAAAGGGTAACAAACTGCTCTTATCTTCAAGCTTGTCAACTTTATTGATAATTAAAATGATTGAGGTTTCTTTAGAAATTGATTGAACTCTTGATAGATCATCCTCTGACCAATTTAGTTTATCTAAAACATAAAGAACTATGTCAACTCCCCTCATTGCATTAGAAGCAACTTTATTCATATAGCGGTTTAAAGCTCTTTTTTGACCCGAATGAAATCCAGGTGTATCTACGAAGATAATCTGGTTTTCGTTATCTGTCCTTATTCCTAAAAACCTATGTCGAGTCGTTTGAGGTTTTCTTGAGGTTATAGCAATCTTTTGTCCTAAAATATTATTTAGAAGAGTGGATTTACCAGCGTTGGTTTTGCCTACTATTGAAACATATCCTGATTTAGTTTTAGGATTCATTGCTTTTCAATAACTGAAGCATTATAGCCGCAGCTTCTAATTCCGATCTTTTTCTCGTTTTTCCTTCCCCTTTACTTTTTAGATTAGCTTCCTTTACTGAGCAAGTAGCTTCAAACTTTGCTTCAATAGAGCTGTTGGAAATTTCTTTTACAAAATATTTGGGTAGAGATTGATAATTTTTTTGAATAATTTCTTGTAACTGTGATTTAGGATCCTTCAACTCGTCTACTTCATCAATGCCGATGAAATCATCATCGAATAAATTATCTAAAATAATTTGGGTTGTTGAATAATCTGAATCAAGAAAAACGGCTCCTATTAGGGCTTCAAAAGTGTTACCTAGAATGGAATTACCTTCTAACTTTTCTCCTCTGCCTAATTTAATAAGACTTCCGATATTCAGTTTAGACGCTATTAAATTAAGATTATCTCTACTAACCATACTGGCTTTAAATCTTGTTAACTTTCCCTCATCCAGACCTTCGTAAGTTTTGAACAACCTTTCAGAAATATATAGATTTATTAACGCATCACCAAGAAATTCAAGTCTTTCATTATTAGAAGAGGAGAAGCTTTTATGGGTTAAAGCTACCTCGACAAGGCTAGAATCTTTAAATGAGTAGCCAATATTGGAAAATATATCCTTCATCACTGAATTCTTGTATTTCTTGAGAAAGTAGGAAGCGATGAGTAAGAAGACCAGTGCATCCAAATAAAATCAGCCTTACCTACTAGATAATCCTCTGAAAAATAGCCCCAAGCTCGACTATCCAAACTATTATCTCTATTGTCCCCGATGGCTAGGTAGCTTCCGTTTGGTACTTCCCATTTATGCTGGGCATAGTCACTCAAGCCTAAAGTCCTTATAACGTGAATTCCTTGATTTAAAGTCTCTTCGATTAAATTTTGTTCTGAATTAGAAGATAGTAGTTTTTGGTCAATCTTATTTCCGTTAATCCATATTTCATATCCCTTAATTTCTACCTTATCTCCTGGAATTCCTATAACTCGCTTTACAAATTTAACTCCACCGGGAGTGCATCTACTTTCCTGAAGATTAGAGAATTTTTTTAAAAAAAGCTGGCTTTCAGCAAGCGATAGATTTGCTAAGTCAGGTCGTGCCTCTATTGCTGTAGTAGTGCAGAGAGTATGTGGAGGAATAAAGACCGCAACATCATTTCTTTGAGGTGAATTGAAAGCATTTAAAAGAAAATGAGTACCAGGAAATTTTAAGCCGTAGGCATATTTGTTTACTAAAACAAAGTCACCTACTTGAAGTCCTGGCACCATTGATCTACTAGGTATTTGATAAGGTTCATAGGCAAACGATCTTATGCAAGTGATCACTAGAAGTATAAAAAAATAAGATTTACTCTCTTTTCTCAATTCTTCTAAGTTGATTGCTTTGCCTAGAATCCAAGCAAAAGCTGCAAACAAGGTTGCGGAAGCTAGTACTAATCCAAAATCTAAGTTGAGTTTGAAAACTTGATAAAGAATAAATAAAGCAACCAAAAACATGAAAGCGCTAGTTATATCTTTATATTTATTTTGACCGCCCCTGACAAACTTAATCCACAGAATAAAACCAACCAATTCAATGAATAGAGAAAAAACTAAACCAGTGGACAGCATCTTAATCTCCTACCTTGAGGACAGATAAAAAAGCATCTTGAGGCACTTCTACTTTTCCAATATTTTTCATTCTTTTCTTGCCTTCTTTTTGTTTCTTCTGCAGCTTCATCTTTCGAGTAACATCGCCTCCATAGAGTTTAGCCGTTACATCTTTCCTATAGGCCTTTACCGTTTGTCTAGAAATGATTTTAGCTCCTATAGCGGCTTGTATTGCTACATCAAACTGTTGTCTTGGAATAACCTCTTTTAATGCTTCGGTAAATTGCTTTCCTTTTAAATTAGCTACCGTTCTATGTGCCATATAAGCAAGAGCATCGACTTTATCTCCATTAAGAAGAATGTCCAGTTTAATGACATCTGACTCTTCGTATCTATCTAACGAATAATCTAGAGAGGCATAGCCCTTGCTAACTGATTTTAATCTATCAAAAAAATCTACAACTATTTCGCTTAAGGGCAAGTCATAAGTTAACTCAACTTGACCTCCTACATATCTCATATTTACCTGCTTTCCTCTTCTATCGTTACAAAGTTTCATTACTGAGCCGATGTAAGAATCAGGAACTAATATATTAGCTCTAGCAATAGGTTCTAAAATTGTTTTAATTTTTGAGGTATCGGGTAATGCGCTAGGATTTTCGACTCTTCTTACTTCCTGATCTGTAGTAACAACTTCATATGCAACTGTCGGTGCTGTGGCTATTAAGTCCATTCCATATTCTCTGTTTAGCCTTTCAGAAATAATCTCCATATGCAAAGTTCCCAAGAAGCCACATCTAAATCCAGCACCTAGAGCTTCTGAATGTTCAGGCTCATAATGTAGGGAAGCATCATTTAGACATAACTTTTCAAGGGCTTCCCTAAATGCTTCAAAGTCATCGGAGTCTTGTGGAAATAAAGCAGCATAAACTTGCGGATTAACTTCTTGGAATCCTTCTAAATTTTCAGTTCCTGAATTAGCTTTAATAATAGTGTCCCCGACTGGAGCTCCCCTGATTTCTTTTATACTTGCACAGATAAATCCTACCTGACCGGAATGTAATTCTTGAAGGTCTGATATCTTAGGAGTGAAAACACCTATTTTGTCTACTGAATGAGTCTCTTTTCTGGAAAAAATTTCTATTTTATCTCCTTTTGAAATCTTACCTTTTACAACTCTGACCAAAGAAACAACACCTAGATAATTATCAAACCATGAATCTATAATTGAAGCTTGTAGTGGTTCTTCTATTTCAATAGAAGGTGCTGGGACCATCCTTACTACTTGCTCTAAAACTTCTTTGATGCCTGTACCGTTTTTTGCACTTATTGATGGAGCATTTGAAGCATCAACTCCTATTATTTCTTCTATTTCCTTCTTTATTCTTTCAGGATCTGATTGAGCGAGATCTATCTTATTTAGAACCGGAATGATTGTTAATCCCTCTTCAACTGCGTTATAGCAAGTTGAGAGGGTTTGTGCTTCTACTCCTTGGGAAGCATCCACTAAAAGAATTGCCCCTTCGCAGGCTGATAAAGATCTGGAAACTTCGTAAGCAAAATCAACATGTCCTGGTGTATCGATTAGATTGAATTGATAGACCTCTCCATCATCTGCTTTGTAAGTTAAATTAACAGTTTGAGACTTGATAGTAATACCTCTCTCTTGTTCCAATTCGAGAGTATCAAGAACTTGAGAGGTCATTTCTCTTTCCGATAAACCACCGCAGAGTTCAATAATTCTATCGGCTAAAGTAGATTTCCCATGATCAATATGGGCAATGATTGAGAAATTTCTAATATTCATCAGCTAAAGCCTAGCTAAAATGTTAGCTAGAACGCTATTTTGACAAATTTAGGCTAAGAATTCTCTTATTTCCGTTTCTAGCAACGCCTATTGTTGTATTTTTTTCTAAATCAAGATCTGAGAGAATATCTTGAAACTCATTTACATTCTGAATTCTTACTCTGGCCAAAGAGTAAATAATATCGCCTGTACGGATACCAGACTTATAAGCAATACCCTCCGGATCAATGGAAGTTACTTTAACTCCTTCAATGAATATTCTCTGATTGCCTTCAGTTTGATCCTCAACGACTATTCCGAGAATATTTTGTTGAGGTTCATTAAAAGCCATCGTTGGATCTTTTGGTAATTCGCCAACCGTAACTTGAATAGTCTTTTTCTTACCATCTCTTAGAACCATCGCATTCACTTCAGTGTCTGGTCTTATCGCTCCTACAGTTAAAGGTAGATCAGAAGAATAAAAAATTTCTTCCCCATCAAAAAACAAGATAACATCCTCTTCTTTGAGGCCAGATTTTTCAGCAGGACTATCCTCAATAATCTGTGAGATTAGAGCTCCTTTTGGAATCTCCATATCTAGAGCTTCGGCCAGTTCACTAGTTATCTCTTGAATACTTACACCTAACCAGCCTCTAGCAACGTAACCTTTTTCTTTTAATTGATCGGCGACATCCATTGCATAGTCAATAGGAATAGCAAATGAGACGCCCATATACCCGCCTGATCTAGTATAAATTTGTGAGTTTATTCCTACTACCTCTCCATCGAGATTAAAAAGAGGACCTCCGGAATTGCCAGGATTTATTGCAACATCTGTTTGAATGAACGGGACATAAGTAGAGTCAGAACCATTGGGGATACTTCTGCCTTTAGCGCTTACGATTCCTGAGGTAACAGAAAATCTTAGCTGAAAAGGAGAACCAATTGCCACAACCCATTCTCCAACTCTTAAATCCTTAGATTTTCCAATATCTAATGTCGGAAGATCTTCTGCATCAATTTTAAGCAGTGCTACATCTGATCTTTCATCTGCTCCTATAACTTCGGCTTGATATTCTCTTCTGTCTCCAAGGCTGACAGTTATCTCATCTGCGTCGGCCACTACATGATTATTAGTCAATAAATAACCATCTTTAGAAATAATAAAGCCAGATCCTGTTGATATAACCGGCCTAGTATTTTCTCTGGGTGTAGATGGCCTAGGTTGCTGTCCAAAAAATCTCTCAAAAAATTCGTCATATCTTGGGTCCCCAAAACCTCTTCCATAGGCATTTCTTTCTTTGACAGTTCTAGAACTAGTGATATTCACTACGGCAGGTGAAGATTTTTCAGCTAAATCTGAAAAATTAGGTAGCTCCCTTGCCTCTAGAGTACTAAAAAAAGACACGAGAAAGGTTAGCAAAAATAATTTATTTTTTGTCATATGTAATTTATTTTAATTTCTCAGCAAAAAAATTTGCTTTCTGAAGAATTTGATTCTTTTTGTCAGTTGAAATGTTTCCACTCACCGATACAACATAAACTCCTGTTTTTGATTTTATGTATGAAATCTTAGCAGCTTCATTTATACCTATTTTATTAATTTCTTGGATTGGATACAAACTCACTTTGAATGTTTCTCCTGAGTTGTTGACTTTGTAATTAGCTAAAGTACCTAAGTTGTTAGATTCAAAGTCTTGCAGAATTACATTCATTCCTGATACAGAATTATTTAATACCTCCATAGCTTGAGGGCTATCGATGGCTTGATTGATCTTTTGAGAGGCGAAATCGGAAAAAGTTTCACTGGATTGAGGAATTAAAGAATAAATAATTACTCCAAAACAACCCACGAAAGAAGCTGCATAAAACTGGAATTTAGATAGAGAAGGTTTGTTTAATTGCTCTTTCTTAATAGGTCTTCGTTTTCCAAGCTTGGAATAGAGTTGTTTAGATATATCGGAATCTAGAAATTCGGCATCTGATTCTTCAAGTGAAAGTTTAGTTTGCTGAATACTGCGCCAGAAATCTCTATATTGAGGATTTGATGATATTTCATCCAATATTCTTCTGGTCTCAAAATCAGAAAGCTCTCCATCTGCTAAAGCAGATATCTTTTCTTTCATGTTTTTATTATCGCTCATTTCTTAACCTCTAAATATTTTGTCTTATTATCTTGTTTATATTGAGATATGGCCTCATCAATCACCTCTCTACCTCTAAATATTCTTGACCGAACTGTTCCCACTGGGCAATTCACAACGTCAGCTATTTGTTCATAACTTAGACCATCCAGCTCTCTTAAAGTTAGGGCTGTCCTAGTGTCTTCTCCTAGCTGGTCTATAGTTTCTGTGATGACTTTTTTTAGCTGTGTGGCTTGTAATAAGTCTTCAGGAGAATAGGTTTCTACGGGCTCAATTTCATATGATGCTTCATCAGAAAGATCTGAGTTCAATAACTCGCTCTTTCTTTTTTTAGATACTAGGAAATTTTTTGAAGTATTGACCGTGATCCTATATATCCAGGTATAGAAGGAACTATCTTCTCTAAAAGATTCAAGAGCTTTAAAGGCTTTTATGAAAGAATCTTGAACAATATCTTCCGCAATTTGTACATCTTTCACAAATTTAAAAGCCGTAGATATCAATCGGGATTGATATTTCAATACGAGTAAGTCAAAGGCTTGATAATCTCCAGATTTTGCTCTTTTGACGAGCCCAAGATCTATTTCTTTGTTGGAAACTTTCATTACTAAATTATAGACAGCAAATATGAGACTAAGTTCTTATTTATAATAATTTTTTAGATAATTCTAAACCACCTGCAAAACCAATATCTTCTACTCTAACTATTGCCAAAGGAACTGATTGCATAAAATCTTTCATAGTTTCGCTGTCTTCAAAGGTTTTTCTGAACTCGATAAAGTCTTCCTCAAGTAACAAAGAGTTTACTATAGAACCGGATAGTAAGACTCCTCCGTTTGCTCCCCAAACTAAAGCCATATATCTAAGATATGAAGCTAAAAGATAATTTAATAAGTTTATAGTGTGTAAGCAATGTGGGTCTGACCTTTCGGACAATATTTTTTCGCTAGTAAGGTCACTATCAAGGTCACCAGACAAAGTTGTATAGAAGTAAGTTATTCCTTTTCCAGAAAGCAAATCTTCGTAAGTAGGGACTCTTTTGTTATCTAAAATAAATCTATCAATTATTTTTTTCAAATCTGGTCTCAAGATCTTGTCTGATATGTTTATATGGCCTGCTTCTGTGGAGACAACTTGATTACCAACTAGTCCTGCAAGTCCAAGTCCTGTCCCAGGAGCTATAAGGATTTTTGGACCTTCAGAACAAGTCTCTTTGCCTATATAAGTTAAATCAGAGTGCTGAAGATTTAAAACTGCATAAGCTTGAAGTTCTAAATCATTTACAACTAGCAAGCCTCCTGAAAAAATTTTGCTTTTGAGTTCTGAAATACGAAATTCCAGGTCAGCATTTACGAAAACGACTTTATCTCCAAGGATTGGCGCTGCTACTCCAATGATACCTTTAACTAATTTGTCTAAATTATTGTCAGAAATATACTTTGAACATAGTTCTGCTAATGAATCAAAGTCGTTAATCTTATAAATAGATTCGCAGAAATAACTTTTGCCATCTTCCGTTACACAAAACCTAGCATTAGTTGCTCCCAGGTCAGCGATCAGTATCAAAAGGATTCTCCCAAGTTAGAAATTTGAAACTCAAGTATCTTAGAAACAATGCCATCTATCTCAGCATCTTCAAATGGTTTTTTGTTAACTAAAATATCAAAGATTTCTATATCCTCATATGCCAATAATTTTTTGAAATTTTCTATTTCTATTTCGTCTAGATTAGAAAAGTTTCTTTCGACGAAAGGGATTAAGATGGCATCGAGCTCCCATAACCCTCGCCTGCATTGCCATAGTATTTTTTTCTCTAATTCATTCAAAGTATTACCTTATAATAGTTGTTGTGGAAGAAAAGCGTCTTATAAAACTCGAGTATTTGAGCATACTTGAATTAAATGGCAAAGGCTCATTTGAACTTCTTCAAGGTCAAATAACCTCAGATATGGAGAAAGTATCGGAAAGAAATTGTGTATTGGGCGCAATTTGCGATGTAAAAGGCAGGACGATAGGTTCATTTGTAACTGCGATAAATGCTGAAAGAGATGACTCCTATCATCTAATTGGAGATAAAAAAGTTCTAGAATTGACTATGGATGTTTTAGAAAAATACAAACCTTTCTACGATACAAAAATATCGATTGAGGACCAGTATCAATTTTTTGGTATAAAGAAAGACCTCCTTAAAGATATGTTTCCTGAATCAAATTTAGAAAAATCTTTTGAAAATAATGATTTATTCTCAAGAGTTCATTACTTAGAAAAAGAGTTTCACATAATATTTTCAACGAATCCCAAATTATTCGAGACTTTTGATGTTTCTCTTGATGAGAATGCTTGGAAGCAGGATGAAATATTAAATCTAAATTACGAAATAACCTCGGAAGCAAGTAATAAATTCACGCCTCACGAACTTGGCTACCACCTTACATCGAGGATTGATTTTGAGAAAGGTTGCTACACAGGTCAAGAAATAGTTGCAAGAATGCATTATAGGGCTAAAAATCTACCCAGTATCATAATCAAAACTACCGAAAAAAAAGTAAAGCCATTGTCTAAAGTTTTTGATGATAACCAAAAATCTATTGGTTTGGTTTTGATGTCGTCTGAAAAGGAAGGAAATAATCTTTGCCTCCTCTCAATGAATAAAAATTATAAAGAGCAGGAGATAGTTTTTAGTAATTAATTTCTTCTTGAATCCACTTTATAGGGGTCTTCCCTTTCTTAATAAGGTATTCGTTCGCTTTTGAGAAATGTTTAGAGCCAAAAAATCCTCTATGAGCCGATAAAGGAGAAGGATGAGGAGCTTTCAATACGCAATGCTTGGAGGTGTCAATAATTGATCCTTTTTTTTGAGCATAGCTCCCCCATAACATAAAAACTATATTTTCTTTTTGGTTCAATATTTCAATTATTTTGTCTGTAAATATCTCCCATCCTCTAGCAGAGTGAGAAGCAGGCTCACCTTTTGCAACAGTCAGTACAGAATTTAAAAGTAATACGCCCTGCTTAGCCCAAAATGTTAAATCTCCATGATTGGGTGGTTGCAGATTTATATCTTCTTCTAATTCTTTGTAGATATTAATTAGAGAAGGTGGGATTTTAGTATCTTTTTCTACAGAAAACGCAAGACCATTTGCCTGTCCCACTCCATGGTAAGGATCTTGACCTATGATGACTAACTTTACTTCGTTTAAAGAGGTTAATTGGAAGGAAGAAAATGTTTTTTCATTAGGAGGAAAAATTATTTTGCTCTTAGATTTTTCTTTAATTAAAAATTGCCTTAGATTCAACATATAGGGTTCTTTGAATTCATCTTCAAGGGCTAATAACCAAGATGTATCCATATTCGGCAATTTTCTTGTAGTCATAATTTCAATTATGAAGAATAAATAAAAGATTAAAAACTTCTTTGTTAAATGTGCTTTTTTTTATCCACATTTTCTGTGGATAACTCTTTGGATAACTTAGATGTTTTTTCTTTGTTAGAAAAAATAAGCGAGTTTCAGCGAATTGATCAAATTTCAAACACATTTTAATAAAATTAACAAAATCAATACTTTAAAAGAAATATTGATTATTTTTGTTTATAAATTATATATATATTGACTATTGATGCTTTTTTCGGATTTGAACAAGAAACTGTGCGTAATTTTAATGGAAAACCTTTTAGTTATGAGCTTTATATCGCTAAAAATAAATCTATAAATAAAACAATAACTTAAAAGATTAATTGATTAATCTAACATTTATTACGTTCTCTATGTCTTTAAGTTTTGCAATAGATGCTTCATCAACTGGGTTCTCTATATCAATAAGATTATAGGCAATTTCTCCTTTACTCACATTGGTCATCTCAGCGATGTTTAAGTTAAGCTCGCCCAGAGCGGTTGCAATTTGACCTATCATTGCAGGTACATTTTTATTAATAATACTTATCCTATAATCTGTACTTCTTTTGAGTTGAACATCAGGAAAATTTACTGAATTTTTTATGTTGCCAGTCTCAAGAAATTCAACTACCTGGTTTACAGCCATGACTGCACAATTTTCTTCAGCTTGCGCTGTACTGGCTCCTATATGAGGTAATAAAACCACATCTTTATTATTATTTGCCCTTTTAATAAGTTCAGGAGTTGGGAAATCAGTTATAAAATTTCTTAAACATCCTTTATCAAGATAGTTTAAAACATCATCAGTATTTACTACTTCATGTCTTGCGAAATTAAGAAGTGAAAGATCAGAAGCTTCTCTAAATAAATCTCCGTTTATGATTCCTTCGGTAGAAGGAAGAGCGGGTATATGAATAGAAATATAGTCACTAACCTTAAATAACTCCTCTATTGAGTTTGCAGGTTGAACTTGGCTAGGAAGTCTCCATGCTGCTTCCACTGAAAGGGCTGGATCATAACCGACAACTTCCATATCAAGAGAAACTCCCATTCGCGCTACTTTAGATCCTATTGCTCCTAGGCCCACTACTCCAAGCGTTGAGCCAGCAAGTTCACTTCCTTTAAATTGCTTTTTATTACTCTCAAGAAAAGGTTCTAGATCGCTCATTTGATCCATATCAGTGAGCTCATTTACAAAATCAATACTTGCATAAACATTTCGAGAAGAAAGCATTAAACCAGCCAACACTAATTCTTTAACAGCATTGGCATTAGCGCCTGGGGTGTTAAAAACTACTATTCCTTGATCGGTACAAGTATCGACTGGAATATTGTTTACCCCTGCCCCAGCCCTTGAAATAGCCTTCAGATCAGAATTTAAATCCTCAGGTGTAATCTTAGTACTCCTAACTAAGACTCCATCCGGATTATCGATACTCTCTTCTAAGGAACAGTCAGTTCCTTCTAATTTATCTAGTCCTATCTTTGCTATATTGCTTAGAGGCTTTACTTTATATTGATGCATATTAATAAGCTTTATTTTTAAGGCCGCGAAGCTTACCATTAATTGCTTAAATGATCGATAATCTATATAGTCATGCCCCTTTTTTAATCACATGAATAATCATTTTTTAGATTTAAATAACTACGAGGTTGAAGACCTCGAGAGAATTATTAAAAATTCTCTTGAACTCAAATCCAGAAATAAAGTTTCTAATGCTCTGGAAGGTAAGTTTCTGGGTTTAATTTTTGAAAAATCTTCTACCAGAACTAGGGTATCTTTTGAAGTTGCCATGACACAACTTGGTGGCAAGGCAAGCTTTCTATCAGTTAATGACTTGCAGCTTGGTAGAGGTGAGCCAATTGAAGATACTGCAATAGTTTTAAGCTCTATGGTTGATGGACTTGTCTTAAGGACAATTGATCATGAAACACAGCTAAAGTTTTCAGAAAATTCATCTGTTCCTGTCATAAATGGTTTAAGTAATAAATCTCATCCTTGCCAACTACTAGCGGACTTACTTACTTTCTTCGAAGAAAAGGGACCTTTAAAAGGAAAAAAGGTGACTTGGTGCGGTGACTTCAATAATGTTTGCTTTTCATATGCTCAGGCTGCTGAGTTATTTGATTTCGAACTTTGGATTGCGTGTCCGAAAGAGTATTTACCTGTTGAAAAACAAAATTTTAAAAATGTTACATTTACTGAATCTGTATCTGAAGCAGTAAAAGGTAGTGACCTTATAACTACAGATGTTTGGATTTCTATGGGTGATGAAAGAGACTCAGAAAAAAGAATCAAAGCTTTTGAAAACTATCAAGTTAATGAAAATACTTTAGATCAAGCTAACTCAGATGTTATGTTCTTGCATTGTTTGCCTGCCATCAAAGGTCAGGAGATTTCGACCAATCTATTGAATGATCAAAGAAGTAGAGTATGGAGGCAAGCTGAAAATCGATTACATGCCCAAAAAGGACTTCTTATAGAACTCCTAAACTAATTTATTTGTTAGAACTTTTGTAACTGCGTCTTTCCATTCAAGATACCTCTCCTCTTCTTTTTCTTCAGGAACGAAGGATCTTTCTGTGACCTTTAACTTCCTAAGCATCTCAATATCTTCAAATAAACCTGCGTTGATTCCAGCAAGGAAAGCAGCTCCAAGAGATGTGGTCTCAATAATTTCTGGTCGTGTAACCTCAACGGCAAGGGTGTTGGCAAGCTTTTGACAGAACCAATTATTTACAACCATTCCGCCATCTATCATTAGTCTATCTAGGGAAGCGTTATCTTTTTTCATAGCCTCTATCAAGTCTCTGGATTGATAAGTAATTGACTCCAGTGTTGCTTTAGTGATTTCTTCCTTTCCCGTGTCTCTTGTCAGCCCAAATATAGCCCCCCTTGCTTCTGCATCCCAATATGGTGCCCCTAGGCCGGTAAGGGCCGGTACTACAAGAACATTTGAGTCCAATGAAGCTTCTTCTACTAGCTTTTCTGTTTCTGAAGAGTCCTCAAAAAAGTCTAACCCATCTCTTAACCACTGTATTGCAGATCCGGCAACAAATATACTTCCTTCAAGAGCATAGGAAGTTTTTCCATTAAACCTATAGCCGATAGTGGTTAATAATCTATTTTCGGAAAACAAAGGCTTTTCACCGGTATTTACAATCATAAAACAACCAGTACCGTATGTACTTTTTACTTCACCAGGACTAAAACAACATTGACCAATAAGGGCTGCCTGTTGATCTCCTGCAACACCACCTATACTCACATCACCACCCAATATATTCGTAACTCCAAAATCGTAAATATTGTCACAAACTTCAGGAAGCATACTTCTAGGAACTTGAAATAAATCCAATAAGCTTTCGTCCCACTTCTCCTCCGTAATATTAAAAAGCATGGTTCGCGAAGCGTTAGTTACGTCAGTTAAGTGTTCCCTTCCCTGGGTCATTTTCCATATCAAAAAAGTATCTACTGTTCCAAATAGTAAATCTCCGTTTTGTGCCAGTTCTTTTGCTCCGTCAACATTACTTAAAATCCAATTTATCTTTGTGGCAGAAAAATAAGGATCCAAAGTTAGACCAGTTCTCTTATGTATTTCTTTATCATGTGAAATAAGTCCCTCACAAAAACTTGCTGTTCTTCTATCCTGCCAGACTATAGCGTTATAAATTGGTTGCCCCGTTTTCTTGTTCCATACAATAGTTGTTTCCCTTTGATTTGTTATCCCTATAGAAGCTATATCTGAGCTGGTTAATTCATTTCTTTTCACAAGAGAAGTAAGGGTTGTTATAACGGTATCCCAAATTTGATCTGGGTTATGTTCAACCCAACCCTCCACAGGAAAAAGTTGATCAAATTCTTGTTGGACAGAGTCTATGTACCTTCCTTTATAGTCATACAGAACTGATCGAGTGCTAGAGGTTCCTTGATCAATTGAAATGATTTTTTCTTTCATAATATCTCCAAAGGTGCAGTATACAAAAATCTAACTTACTAAATACTTATCCACAGAAAATTAACAGAAAATTTGTATGTTTATAGTATTGTGTTTTGTCTAAAAACACAGTATCTTGTGTCTTTTACTAAAACTAGACACAACATATAGGGATATATAAAAAAGAAGAAAAACAGAAAAAGGGGAAGGAATTAGATGGAATCATCAACGCAAGCACCAGAAACAACACAAAAAACAGCCAAAACAGGGCAAGAACAGACAAAACCTGCAATAGCACCAGGACAGATGAGGGTCATAAAAAGAAATGGGTCCGTAGTGTCTTACGATGCTGAAAAAATTGCCATAGCCATAA
>Ga0181564_10003227_pt1 | contig 14038 bp, 12 predicted proteins | sample 011ome_24_FD_134512 | JGI IMG/M metagenome (GOLD analysis project Ga0181564, IMG submission 134512) | Coastal salt marsh microbial communities from the Groves Creek Marsh, Skidaway Island, Georgia - 011513CT metaG (megahit assembly) | ecosystem: Environmental > Aquatic > Marine > Intertidal...
ATGGGTTACATGTTCAACGGCGCGACGAGCTTCAACGGCAACATCTCGAACTGGAACGTCGAGGCGGTGACGAGCATGCGTGAAATGTTCTCCGGCGCGACGAGCTTCAACGGCGACATGCCGAACTGGAACGTCGAGGCGGTGACGAACATGGGTTACATGTTCAACGGCGCGACGAGCTTCAACGGCGACATCTCGAACTGGAACGTCGAGGCGGTGACGAACATGCGTTACATGTTCAAAGGCGCGACGAGCTTCAACGGCGACATCTCCGCGTGGAACATCCAAGCCGTTACGGACATGTCTAACATGTTCAACAACGCGTGGGCTTTCGCGCGAGACATCACGGGCTGGAACGCGGCGGCGATCGCCGCCTCGCGCGACGCCACCAAAGTTTCCGGCATGTTCACGAACGCCACGGCGTGGCGCGCGATCTACACCAATACGCAGACGTCTTACTTTTCCGTGAACGACGGCCCGCCGCATTTGTGGACCGCCGGCGCCGCCGCTCCCGGCGCCGGCGCCGCCGCTCCCGGCGCCTCCGTCGCAGACTTCCCCGAGTGGGGCGTCGCCCTCGTCGCCCTCTCGCTCACGCTCTCCACGATCACGTCCATCGTCGTCATCGCGCGCGCGCTGTGCGCGCCCAAGATTCTCGTTCCCGCCTCGCGGTGGTCCGCGCGCATCTGAGCGCGCCGTCGGCGCGACTTCGACGTCGACGCAACTTTTTATCTATGCAATCAACATCCACATACCGCATTAAACTGTCTTCGAACGCCGCGCGCTCGACGAACCACGTTCGCGGCGGCGCCGACCCTCGACGTGGCGTTCGACACCGATCCCGCGTTCATGGAGCGCTCTAACGCGCACGTCTGGACCCTGATCCAACCACGCGAATCCCTCGCGCCGCGCGCGGATTCGGCCGAGGCGCGACGAATAGACGCTCGTTGACGACTCAAGTTTTTTTACACGATGTTCCTACTTACTACACGACGATTAAGATCTCAACGGTGGCGACACCAACGTCACCGCGTCTCCTCTGATGAACAAGTACGGCACCGCGCGCTTGGTCGTTTTAATAATCTCTTCGTACGTCTCGTCGTCGATCTCTACGCTCGTGATCACCTCCTCCACGTCGCCCAGAATCATATTCAAGTGTTGATCGTACGCCTGTGTCGCGCGACGCGCAAGGTCAGTACGCCGTGGTGTGGTCGTGAATCACGCGTACGTGTGCGCGCACGTCATCATCGTGGTCGTGGTCGTGGTCGTGGTCGTGGTCGTCGTCGACGATGGGTACGGGTACGAAAGCAAATCTAAAACCAATTCGCGCAATCGCTCGCTCGCTCGCGCGCTCGCTACGTACGTGTAACCGTCCCCGGATCTCTCTATCACCTCTGAGCTTGACGTACACCTTTTCATCTAACGCTAAACGAATCAAATCCAATGGTTCGCGCACGGCGGCTTCTTCTTCGACGGCGCTCATTCTTTGTTTGAGTCGCGTTGTGTGGAGGTTTTTCACACCGGACGGTTCGCCGAGACTTTGAAGACTTGAACGATTGGGCGTTTTTAAGGTGCACGCGACGAGTCGGGTTTGATATGCGTGATCATTGTATCGGCGACGATGGTGATGTACGAATCGCGCGCGCTGGTTGTGCGACTGTGATATTCGCATTAAAAGGCGTCGACGTGTATTTCGCGGGTTGGGACGAAATGTTGGGCGTCTGACGCGTCGCTGGCGGCTAAATCAACGTCGAGCCAGACTTTCCAATCGTCGTAATCGCTTCCACGCGGTGTGCCGCGCTGCTCAACCCACTTGGGTTCGTATGGCGACGCCGACTCGTCGTAGTCGCCGTAGGGCCAATGCGGACTGAGCGTCACGGTGCGGCCGATGATGAGCAGCGTCGGCGATACGAGCTCGCACGCCTTTGCAGCTTCGGGTAAATCAGCAATCGAGCTAAACACGCGGCGCTCGTCTACGGTCGTACCACGTTCGACTGCGACGGCGGGCATGTTCGCGGGAAATCCGCTCGCCAATAATTTCTCGCTTAAACTCGGGAGCGTGCCGAGGCCCATGTAGACGACGAGCGTGGTGTCCACGTCCGCGGACGTCACCGCAAAATCCACCGGATCACTCGCCTTGGCGGTATCGTTGGCTGAAAATCCTTCGCGCAAGTGTCCCGTTAACAACCGCACGCTCGTCGCCATACCACGGTGCGTCAACGGGATACCGAGCTCGCTCCCAACGCCCGCCGCCGCCGTCACCCCGGGCACGACTTCCACCGTCACATTCTTATTATTATCCCTCAAAAAATCCATCTCTTCCCCGCCGCGACCGAACACTAAGGGATCACCACCTTTCAATCGCAGCACCGTCGCTCGAACATCCGCGAATGCCAATAACAACTCGTGTATTTCGCTCTGCGTTCGCGTATGAAATCCCGCGCGCTTGCCCACGTACACCAACGTCGCCTCGGGTCGCACTAAATTCAATATCTCATTCGACACCAACCGATCGTACAGCACCACATCCGCCGAACGCATGAGTTGATACGCACGTAGCGTCAACAATCCCGGATCACCAGGCCCAGTACCGACCAAGTACACCTTTGCGCCGTCCTCGCTTTTCGAGCAATCCTTCGCATCCTCCGCCGCGCGCGCGCGAAGCACTGCGAGCATGGCGGCGAGAGAATCATCCTCTTCATTCGGCGTTCTCGCGCTCGCCGACGCGTTCGACGCCGCACGCGGTGCCTCCGCGCCGTGCGAGGCGTCAGACAGCGCCGTCACGCGAAAGGACGCGACCGAGCGCGGTGCGACGCGCGCGCCGCCGCCGCCTCGCGCGCGTCGCGCGACGCGCGACGCCGAGGACGCGGTGGACGGTGCGCGGCGATGCCCGTCGACCGCGCGCGCGCTCGGCGGCGTCGCGGACATCGCGAGCGATGGCGTGGCGTCGATGAGTGACGGCTGGAGGTCGACAGTTTGCGACGCTTTTTTTACTTCGAATTCGATGCGCGCGACGACGACGGTGCGCGCGACGTGCGGCGCGACGGCGCGGCGAGGGACGACGACGACGACGCGATCATCGTCCGCGTCGTCCGCGGCGTCGGCGTCGCGTCGACAGTGGTTGGCGTCGGCGGCGTCGGTGTTGGCGATGCACAAGATGTTCCCATCGTCGAACGCATTCGCGGAGGACGCGGGCGCGAGCGTGCGCGTGGTGTCGGACGCGCCTGGGTTTGGTGCGCGAGAGGCACGCGCGCGGGATCTCGTGCTGGTGTCGCTCGTGGGGACGTTCGAGGATGGGACGTCGACGACGCCGACGACGTTCGATACGACGCTCGGAGGCTTGGTGTACGATACCAACGCGTCTGGGACGGGATCGGTGAGCATCACCCCGGCCGAAGCGATGCCGAAAGTGATTTCGTTGGATAAGAATAATCCCGCGCCCGGGGTGCCTCCTGGGTTGATTGAGGGGATTATTGGCATGCGCGTCGGCGGTGAGCGGACGTTTGAAGTACCGAGCGCGGTCGGGTTCGGCGACTCGGCGGTGAAGAGTCCGTACGCGCTCATCCCGGGTGGCACAACGTTGAAGTACTCGGTGAAGTTGATTCGTTTGAGCTCGACTGGACCCGATGCGTTGTTTAAGGGAGTGTATAACTGTTCGCTTGGAGGTGCAAATAAGATGACGTCGGGTTGCGGCGCCGTGGAGCCGAGCGAGTAGCGCCGTCGGGTTTGCATGGTGACAATACGATATGTTTCTCGCTCGCTCGCTCGCTCGCTTTTCATTTTATCAAGTTAATAAGTGTGTATTGCTAAGAAGGCTATGTGTTCAACAAAGGCTATGTACAGTGCGGCTCGACTCGACGACGCGATTTGATGTGCTCGCGGCGCTCGCTCACGTCTCCACCGGCACGCGCACCGTGGGTAATTGTTCGACATTTGCTAATAAACTCGAAAACTCCGCGAATGAAATCCCACGCGAGCGCGTGGAGTCGTCCTTCGTGGTCGATTTCCCGTTACGCAATGTGCGCAACTCTTCGAACGCGCGCTCGAGCAGACGCTCAAACTCATCCTCGCCGATGGAACTCCCCACCAAGTGTCGCACCATGGTTTCTAAATCCGACCGCGAGATTAAGCCATCTCGATCGATGTCGTAGCACGTAAACATGAACCGCAAGCGGTCTTCACGGCTCGCGCGCGGGCTCAACGCCGCGATCATGCGTACGAAATCCTTGAAGTTTTGATTCTGAAACATTTGCACAATCCTCGGCGCGAGCGGCGAGATGGCGAGCTCGGGAATGGCCATGAGTTCATCTTCAGATATGAATCCTTTGTGTTTCTTGTCTAACGCGCGAAATCGTTGGTACAGGGCTTGGATTTCGGCGGATGTGAATTTATCTTCACAGTGTTGTTGCACATCGGCGATGTCGTATTGCGTCAAATTCAGCGACGACGCGGTGAGACCCATGCGTTTAGATGGACCCGAGACGACAGGGTTTATCTCCTCCTCTTATTTTGTGTGCGTCTATGTGCGTATGTGCTATGCGAAACCTGTCGTACGCGCGCCGAGGAGTGGCGCTCGCACGGTGAACGCGTCGTTAGTGTTTCATTTTTCAGTGTTTCGACAACTCCATGGATGAATACGAAGAAGAAATGAGGGATAATTACAATTTACCTACGATGGATTCGATGAAGATTTGCAAAGAATCCGCGTCGCGGCGCTCGGAACCGAGTTTGACGTATCCCGAACGGCCCTTGGGGAAGAGGAGCACGGTTGGGAACGATTCGAGGGACAGATTCTCTTTGGACCACTCCTTCTCATCGCGGTCGGCACGGAATTTCACAAACTTGACTCCTTTAGGGGACAAGTTCTCCGCAGCGTTTTCGTAGCCACCTTGCATGCGCTGGCAAAATTTGCACCACGGCGCGTACAAGACAGCGATGGTAGTTTCGGTGTGCGTAGCTTCATCCTTAAGCTTTTCGATGTCAGCGCGCGTGAGCGCGTGAACTTTGCTGTTTTTGAAAAGGTCTTCTTCCGTTGCTTCACGTGCATCTTGTGCGGCCTTAGCTTCAGCACTCAAGTTACCGCTGTGTAAGCCGCATTCCTTGTCGCTTGCGTCTTCCCACCACCATCGGCCTTCGCGCTCTTGTTGCCCCGGAAGCACTGGACGCGTGCACGGCGCGCAGCCGATGGAAACGTATCCCTTCTCGTGTAATTCATTGACAGGCGTGCCCATGACGCGCAAAAAGTCCCAAACCTCTTGGCTCGTGGCATCGGTGAGTGGATTAAATTTCACCAGGCTTCCGGCGCCACCCTTCGCGCCCTCAAACACCGGGTCTACTTGGCACGCCGGCACTTCGTTTCGCGTCCCAGGGCTTTGATCCTTGCGTTGTCCAGTCACCCACGCCGTGAGTGTACTGAGCTTCGCTCTTAAAGGCTTCACCTTGCGCACGCCGCAGCACTCCTTGTGCCCGTCTTCATAAAATGAAAACAAACCCTTTTCATTCACCAAATCCTTCACAGCTTGCGCCTCCGGGAAGCAATACTCAATCTTAATCCCAAAGTGCTTCTCCACCTTATCGAATAACTCGTATGTCTCAGGATTCAATCGTCCAGTATCTAACGAGAACACACGGTACGGTTTCCCCGTCAACGCCGCGTACTGAATCAACGCCACGTCCTCGGCGCCGCTAAACGCGATCGCCAATCCATCGCCGAATTTCTCAAGCGCCGCATCCATAATCTCAAGCGGAGTTTGCGACGCGAAGTTTTCATTCATAGCGTTAATCTCGCTCGCATTCGCGCGCGTCTCGACCGTTCTCTTCCCCCGAGACGTCGTCACGCGCGCCTGACGCTGCGCACGGTTATCCACATCCTTGCGCGCCGTCACGCGCGCGTTCGCGCGCACCGCACGCGTCGCCGCGTGTGAAATCATACCAAACGTGCTCGTGTCTCTCGATTACGCGCAACCGTCGCGCGCCGTGCGTTCGTCGTCGCGGCGAGCTCTGGCGCCTTCATTGGGCGACGCAATCCATCATGCCGCCGCCGCCGGGTCGCGCGTCGCGCTCGGTCGACGACGTCATCCGCGACGGCTTACACGACGTCCTGGGATACACCGCGAGTGCACTCGAGGCGTTCGTCAAGGCGCAGGCGGCGACATTCGGCGCAGACGTCGACGGTTTGCGTCAGGCGTTGATCGATTCTGGATGCCCGGCGAACGATTCCACGGCGACATTCGCGCGCGAACTCTCCACCGCGGTGCGTGCGGCGTCGCACGCGCATTCGAACGCACCGGATGCACGTTCTCGAGGCGCGAGCGCGGGCGCGAGTGGCAGTGGACGGGCGTTGCGTGAGCTTGAAGCCGAGGCGGCGGCGTTGGCGAGGCGCAACGCGTCGTACGATTTGATTGAAGACGACGACGACGACGGCAACGAGGATGATTCCGAGAGCGACAAGAGGCGCGAGGCGAAGCGTGAGAAAACTGCGTCGTCGTCGAAGCGGAGAGTGCGCAAGAAACGTAGAGATGAGGTGTCGAGTTCGGAGGATGAGGATGCAAAGGAGACGCGGCGGCGGGCGTTGACGGCAGAGCGTTGGAGCGACGAGGATGCCGATAACGGCGAGGATGTCGAAGAGGAGGATGAAGAAACGAAGAAGCAACGCGAAATGGAGGAAGATTTACGCGAGCGCGAAGAGTTTGAGGCTCGATTACGCGCGAGAGATGAAGGAAAGACGAAAAAGTTAACCGAGCGAGACATGACCGAGGCGGAGCGCGCCGAGGCGCAACGTCGAGGCGCGCATTTAGAAAACGATGAAGATCGCATGGATTTACTCCCAGAGTTGCGTAAGGTGTCGAGGCAGGAGTATTTGAAGAAACGTGAGATGCAAAAGCTCGAGGAGTTGAAAGAATCGATTCGGGAAACAGAGTACTTTTACGAGGGCCAAGACGTGACGGAGGAGCAACGGAGGGATTTGGAAAAACGTAAAAAGGTGTACGAATTGGCCATGCAACAGATCAATAGCATTAACGATCAGTTAGAAGAACGGTATTCAATCCCCACGGCGTATGATGATCCGAATAAACCCAAGTCGACGAGTGAGAGATTCGCCGTCGCGCGGCAACGGTACAAAGAACCCGATCCCGAAGATGAGGCGAACCCGTTCAAGGATTCCGATCAGTGGGAGGCGCATCAGCTCAAGCACGCCAGGGCGCAGTACGGCGCAGCTGATAAAAAGTCTGACGTGAAGGAGTATGATTTAGTGTACGATGATCAAATACAATTCATCAAGGATGAAATCATGGCGGGTGACGGTGTGTCTTCGAGTAGCGAAAGCGACAGCGAAAGCGAGGAGGAAATGGATGAAGAGAAGCGCACCAAGCTCGCGTTGGCGGGTAAGCTAGGAAAACGGGCGAAGATTGAGGCGGATAGGAAATCTTTGCCAATTTATCAGTACCGTGAAGATTTGATTAAAGCCGTGGAGGACCACCAGGTTGTTGTCATCGTCGGCGAAACGGGTTCGGGGAAGACGACGCAGATTCCGCAATACATGTGGGAGGCTGGGTTTGCGAAGAAGACGCAAAAGATTGGATGCACACAACCGAGACGAGTCGCGGCGATGTCTGTTGCCACGCGTGTAGCCGACGAAGCTGGCATTAAACTCGGGCATGAGGTTGGATACTCCATTCGTTTTGAGGATTGCACGAGCGACAAGACGGTGGTCAAATACATGACGGATGGTATGCTCCTACGTGAATTCCTAGGCGAGCCTGATTTGGCGTCATATGCAGTGATGATGGTCGACGAAGCACACGAGCGCACGTTACACACGGACGTGCTTTTTGGTTTGGTAAAGGATATCGCTCGATTCCGTCCAGAGATTAAGCTTTTGATTTCTTCGGCGACGCTCGACGCGGAAAAGTTTAGCGAATACTTTGACTTTGCACCAATCTTCAGAATCCCAGGTCGCCGTTTTCCGGTTGATATTTTGTACACAAAGCAACCCGAGGCGGATTACGTCGACGCGACGGTAGTGACGGTGTTACAAATTCACACCACGCAACCCGAAGGAGACATTTTGGTGTTTTGCACCGGGCAAGAGGAGATCGAAAACTGCGAAGAGTTGCTCAAAACGCGCATGAACGAATTGGATAAGAAGCTCCCTGAGCTCATTATTGCCCCGATTTATTCATCGTTACCGAGCGATATGCAAGCAAAAATTTTTGAGGAAACTCCCAAAGGCTCGCGTAAAGTCGTTCTCGCCACGAACATCGCCGAGACGTCGCTTACTATTGACGGTATCAAGTACGTTATCGATCCCGGGTTTTGCAAGCAAAAGAGCTACAACCCGCGAAGTGGTATGGAATCGCTCGTTGTAACGCCGACGTCGCAAGCGAGCGCATTGCAGCGCGCCGGTCGTGCTGGGCGCACATCCGCCGGTAAATGTTTCCGCTTGTACACGGCGTGGAGTTTCCAAAACGAGCTCGATCCAAACACCGTTCCCGAAATCCAGCGCACGAATTTAGGCAACGTCGTGCTCATGCTCAAATCCCTTGGGATCAACGATTTGATGCACTTTGACTTTATGGATCCACCGCCCGCGGAGACATTGCTTCGCGCGCTTGAGCAACTGTACGCGTTGGGGGCGTTGAACGATCGCGGCGAGCTCACCAAGCTCGGACGAAAAATGGCGGAGTTTCCGCTCGACCCGATGCTTTCGAAGACATTGTGTGCGAGCGATAAGTACAAAGTCAGCGACGAAATTATGACGATATGTTGCATGTTGTCGTGCGGAAACACGATTTTCTATCGCCCAAAGGATAAGTTGCAGCTCGCGGACCACGCGCACAAGTCATTTCACATTGGCAACGTTGGCGATCATATTGCGTTGTTAAACGTATACAACACCTGGCGCGATGCAGATTTCAGTGTGCAATGGTGTTATGAGAATTTTGTGCAGCAGCGAACGATGAAGACGGCGCGAGATATTCGAGAGCAGCTTGTCAAACTTCTCGAACGCGTCGAAATCGAGCCGATGAGCAACGTCAATGACATGGATGGCATCAAAAAGTGCATAACGAGCGGATTCTTCTACCATACCGCAAAGCTGCAAAGAAATGGAAGCTATCGCACGGTAAAGAATCCGCAAACAGTAGCCATTCACCCATCGAGTGGATTAGCCAAAGAACTTCCGCGTTGGGTGGTGTATTTCGAGCTCGTGTACACGACAAAGGAATACATGCGTCAAGTGATTGAGATTAAGCCCGAATGGCTGGTTGAAATCGCCCCGCACTACTACAAGGCGAAGGAAATCGAAGGAGACACCATGAAAACCGGAAAAGCGGGTACGGGGAAAGCCTCGGATGTCGTTTTAGCTGGTTAGAAGAGCTTTTTCAATAGTAACACGTAGCACGTAGTCGATAGAATCACACTTCACTCAGCAACCTTAAGTAAGTTAAGTAATGAATGATTGCAAGTTCGGAATATGATGATTAATACTAATTAACCAACAACGACGCCCGCGGCGTCGTTGATGGCACCCGCGACGGAAAACAAGATGGGCGGTAACGCCAAGCAGGCGCCGATGACGCCGGCGCCTACGGCCCATTCTTGCGGTTCCTTCATTTCACCCTTCAACGCCTTGGAGAACGACAAGTCCGCGGCGGCATCAATGGTGTGATCGATCGGCTTCACGATGAACGGAATCGCCGCCAAACCCATCAAAGTCGGCAACAATCGCTCGACGTCCAAGCCTTGCGCCGCGAGCTGGTCAAACGCGCTCACATCCGCCTTGGCGAGCGCCAAGTTCGTCGTCGCCACGACGACGCGAATGAACGACCCAGGCCAGAACACCGACGCAAGCATTTGCCACGTTACCGTGTCTAATGCCACCGTCACCGCTTGCTTGGCTTGGTCCTCTTCGCCCTCAGCCTTTTTCCAACGCTTTAAACCTTTATCCACCGTATCCATCAATACGTACGTCGCCGCGACGCCGTACGTCGCTGGAACCCCCCAAGCGGGCACCCACGCCACAAACGATTCACCAACTTCATTCGCATACCCCATGTATCGCAACGCGCTGTCGCGGAAGATGTCAAACTCCTTCCCGTCGGTTTCGTCGTCGTCCTCCGGCTCGCGCTTGGGCAAGATGCCATCCGCCTTCTCGGCCTCCGTCACCGCGCGCGTCACGAACGACGCCGTCGCGCGCGTCGAAGACGCACCACCGAACGCCTTGACCCGCCCGACGCGCATCGTCGACGCCGCCATCGTCGTCTTCATCGTCACCACCGAGGCGGCTCGAGGCACCATCGCCGCAGCGCATCTTTTCGTCGCCAACATCGTCGACGCGCGCGCCACCGTGCGCGGAACCGCGCTCGACACCGTTGCCATTTTTATCCTCTATCGATCGTGCTCTCAACACTCGCTCGCGCGGACGTCGCTCGTGTCGAACGCGTGCGTCGTGATCTGCCGCGCGGCCGCCGGCGCCGCGCCGTGCGGCGTGGGGCATTTCACGCAGAAATCACCCCCATGCGTCGCCGCTCGAGCACCAAAACGCGCGAAACGACGGGCGAACGGTGTCGGAAAATTCACGCGCATCTTTTACGCGCGATCGCGGTCGCCACGGCGCGCGCGCGGCGACGCAAATCGCGGATAGACGTCGCGCGGCGCTTCGTGGATATTTACATTGGTGGCGTCAAACACGCCGCCGACCGCGCGCGCGCGTCGTTCGCGCCACACCACCGCGCGCGTCGACCGCGGCGTCGGCGTCAGCGCATCGCGCGACGTCCCGCGCGCGCGTGTTCACGTTTTCGCGCGTCTCGCGGGGTGTTCACTTGCGTAGGGCGACGGGGAATTCGCGTCGACGATGGCGTCGCGCGTTCGAGCGCCCAACATCGTGACGGCGGATGAAGACGCGAGGGCGACGGCGCGCGAGCGCGCGGAGGAGGCGCTGATGCGCGCGGCGCAAAGCGATGGTGGTGATCGCGCGCTGGTGATGGAGATTGAGCGCGAACTCGTGGACGGGTTGTTGATGCGGGAGGATGCGCGCGAGGCGACGTGCGCGAGCGCGACGAATGCAAAGCGGCGGAAACTCGCCGGGTATCTGGCGATACAGCACGGCGTGGAGGCGTTGAGCGTGGGGGAAGGTAAAAAAGAGCGCGTGGTGTGGGTCAAGCCGGAAGGGTGGACGATGGAGGCGATGGGGAAGCGGATAGAGGAGTACGCGAGCGACGCGACGTCAGCGACGAGCGGCGACGCGAGCTCGAGCGGCGCGTCAGCGGTGGCGGCGGTGAAATCGCCGACGAAAGTGATTCGAGTCAAGTCCAAGACGACGAATACGTCGCCACCGGGTGATATAGAGGCGCTTTCGCGCGGGATGGGTGCGATGAAGGTGCAGAAAGAGGCGTCGACGCAGACGACGGAGCAACGCGAGGAGGCGTATCGAGTCGCGCGCGAACGAATTTTTGGCGCGCAAGGCGATGGCAGCGACAACGCAGAGGACGCGAGTCGATCGAACACACCGCGCGCACAAAGTCCGCGGTTGAGCGAAGCTCAATCGAATGGCGAAGGCGTGGTTGTGTTTGAACGCAACCGCGGCAAGGCGTTGAAGAAGAACGCCAGAGCGGATTCGTTTGATCCCGATTTCGCGCGACCGCGCAATCCGCGTCCAAGCGCACCACCTTTACCACCAGGACAGCCGCTGGCACCGCCGCAGATGCCGGTGCCTATGCCGGTGCCTATGCCGATGCGGCCCGGCGTGTTCTTGGCGCCGGGACCCGGGTTGGTGCCAGTGCATTTTCCGCCGCAATACGGCGCGCTGGGACCCGGGATGGTGCCAATGCAGCATTTCGGTGTGCCACTAGGAATGCCGATGCCACATCCGATTCCTAACGCGCAATTTGCGCCACCTTCCATGAATCCACCTTGGACTCAACCGCAATCGCACGTGATGTACCACCCGCACCAGGGCGGCGACGACGCGCCGCCACACCGAGGTGATTCTTAGACATGAACGAACGACGAAACGTTTCGCAATAAATTGTTTCTGCGACGCGGCATAAACGCGCGCGGTGTATGTTATCCACGTGTACAACTACCGGTATAGGTATATTGAAAATGTAAAGGACAAAGTTTCGATTTGAAAAGCGAAGGTGATGCGCGTATGTTCTCGTATTCATTTTCAAACAACCTCGGCTAAAAAAGAGGCTAAAAACGTCTACCAGCGAACGCGAAATGACGGCTTAAGTGCTAATTTGTTTTGGATTGATACAGTCCACTAACCCTTCCCCTCATCATGGTCGTGGTGGTTTTTCATCGACGACACGGCGCGCGCTCGTCACGTCTCACGGCGCACGTTGACGTGCCCTTCGCGAATCAATTCATCCAAATCTAGCGTCTCCACATCACTCGTGGCGTACAACACCTTAGCGGTGCGGTTACGCTCGTTGAGTGAAATCACCTCGGCGCGGTACCACAAGTTATCATCCGGCCAGAACAACTAGAGGAAAGAAACGACAAAAGTCAGTGTCAATGTCAATGTATACTAAATACCCATACGGGCGACGGTTCAGAAGAGTGACGACGACGCACCTCGATTTGCGCATTCTTTAACGCGTCCAGAGGCTCGTCGACTTGTAAGATGAACCCCGTTGATGGTTTTTTGAATCCTTGTGCATCCGCCTGTGTGCGTGCGAAACGCGAGCGAAAACATGGGTCAGTATATAGTTGGTTGACGTCGAGCGAGACGTCGCGTCGCCAATATCGTCGTCGAACACGCGCGCAGACGCACCGGATCCGGTTTTTGTCTCTTCGCCCCACCCTTGCCCGCGCCCTTGGCACCGTTCCCACCCGCACCAACTTCAGAGCCACCATTCTTCCCACCCGATTTCCCTGCGCCGGCGCCCTTGCCATCCGCCGCGGACAACGTCTCGTACACCGTCGGCACGCCGTTAATGAGCGCAAACAAGCTCGACCTACATCGAATAATACGAGCACACGAATAAGCAATCGTCAGTCATACATCATCTCGCGTGTCGTGCGCATCTCGCGCACGTACAGGCATACAGACAAAACGCATTCAATGTCTCGCGCGCTCGCGCGGTTCGCGTCCAGACGGGACAGCCCGCGCCCGCTCGACGAGTCGACGAGTCCCATACGCACCTCTTGGACGCATCAAACTTAGCGCCGTAGTAAAACGCCACAGCCATTAACCACGCATCGCTGTGTACCGCCACGAGCGCCAACCAATCCTTACGCTGCGCGAGAATGCAAACACAAAAGTCAACCACCAGTCAGTCGTCTCGCGTCAACGTCTCTCGCGATCGACCAGCCGATCGCCCAAGTCCCTTCGCGTACGCCCCCACGCCCGTCGCCTCGCGCGCGTCTCTCTCGCGCCACGCACGCGCGATATTTTCCACGATATTTTCCCACCCCCGCTCCCGCGTTCGCACCACCGCAAACACCGCGAAAGCGCGCGCACATGTCGCACATGTCGCACCCATCGCGCGCGCACCTGCATGCCATCGCGCGCAAAGTTAATCCCGAGCGCGGGCTCGGGAAGCTCTGGCGGCACCTCCTCCGCGGGTAACTGCACCTCCCACGTGCCATCTGGATTCCCATACAAGCACAGGTTCTCCTTATCCGGGTCGCACTGCGCGTAAAACCGCTCGACGTCTGTGAAAATCGCATTCAAAAGGCATCGTTAATCATCACGATGAAATCTGTGGTCGCGCATCCGCGCATCATCATCTTCGCGACGCCGACGACGTCGCGCGCGTCTATTTTGCACGCACCGCTGGTTAACGCTTTAATTAACCCCGCGCGTCGCGCGTTGAAATTGCCGTACACCTCATCCACCGTTCGCGGTGCCTCCATCGTCGGTCGACTGAATGTGACGACGACGACAGGGCGCGAGCGACGTTCGAACGCGACGACGACGCGGGTAAAAACGGATCTGCGTTCGGCGTGCGTGGGTGCGTGGCTAAATCTCACAACGAGCACTTTTTTTATCGATGTATGTCTCGTATTATATTAATATGTAAGTCTATCAAAT
>Ga0181564_10003237_pt1 | contig 14016 bp, 4 predicted proteins | sample 011ome_24_FD_134512 | JGI IMG/M metagenome (GOLD analysis project Ga0181564, IMG submission 134512) | Coastal salt marsh microbial communities from the Groves Creek Marsh, Skidaway Island, Georgia - 011513CT metaG (megahit assembly) | ecosystem: Environmental > Aquatic > Marine > Intertidal zone...
AAGAAGAAGATTCCTCCTCGGACGAAAACGAAGACGAAAACGAAAACAGAAATAAGATCGAGCGAAGGTCGAAAGCTTCGAGCAGCGCGCCGGGTACGCTGCTCGTGAGCGATGATGATGATGACGAAGAGGATGACGGCGCCGAGGAAGTTAGGAGAGGTAGATATAAGAGTAACGCCGACGGCGAATTCGCGCGAATCGAGAAGAAGAGTAAATCGAACGAGGACGATGAAACGGCTTTGCGATGGGTGGTGGAGAGAAATAGTTGGAATAAAAACGAGGAGACGCACAAATCTGTTCTGAACGATTTAGAGGTGGTCGATTTGAGAAGGAAATTAGCAAACGCGGAGATTACTACGAATAACGCGATACTGAGCAAAATGTTAACCGCGTGGCGTTTAGCGTGCTTTACGTCGAGAAGGAACGAGTCTGTGGTGCAACGAATGCGCGTGGCGTCTGAACACAGGAAGATGCGCGCGGCGTTTCGTTCGTGGATGGACGCGTCGCTGGAGTTTAAAAGACGACGCGTGCTCGTTGGCGTCAGAGATGCCGATGGCGGCGATAGAAAGAAGAAAAAGAACGACGAAGAGGAGGAAGAAGAATTCGCGCCGGATTATAGCGAAGAGTGCGAACGATTGCAGCTCGAAGTAAAATCGTTGCGCGAAATGCTTGAACGAGAACGAACAAAACCGCTATCGGGACCAGGAGCAGAGTTCAAAGAACAAGCGAACGCGTTCAACGCGCACTTGAAGAAAGTGGTGAGAGATTTAGAGGGGACGAGGAGTTTGAACGCGCAATTGACGCGTCGTTTGGAAATGAAGGAGAAGCAGGTGCAAGGGTACCGAGGCGGAGGCAACGAGTACACCGCCGACGCGATGAAACCCACGAATCGTGCAAATCAACGCACCATGGGTACACAAACGATGTTCGAGACGTATCCTGGAAGTCAAAACAACAACTCGAAATACCCGAAAGTTGTTTCGTTCAAGAACGAACGCGAGCAAAGCTTTGTGAAAGATTCCGCGCCGGGCAACAGATATGAGCACGTCAAAGCTGAAAACGAAAAATTACGCCAAGAACTCGAAAAACAAACGAAGGTTTTGCACGAAAAGTTCGAAATGCAACTGAGAGCGGCGGAAGTTGCGGAGCGCAAGTTGAATGACGAAAGACAGAGACGCGCGCGAGAAATTGAGTTGAGAGAAAAAGCGTCGAACGATTTGAAGAGAGAACACGAACGCGAGATGGCGGAGATGATTGAATCCTACGACGCGTTATACGGTGGTCGCAATAACAACAGCATCAGCAAGAACAATAAAGCGAACGATTCGAGCCTTAATAAGTATGCGAGCAAACCGAGCCCTCCGAAGAAAATGTCCTCCACGTCCTCGGTGATGAAGAAACGAAGAGACGAAATTGTCTCGAGTCTCCGTTCGCCGCGGGACCCTCGTGTGCGCGAGGATACCTATCGTAACAACGAATACATGCAGCAGCAGCAACAACAACAACAACAACAAAACAACAACAGCGACAAGCTTTCCTCTATTTTGAATCCCAGGGAGCGCTCGTCGCCGTTATCTCCTGACAAGGATGACGCGATGACGTTTGAGAAGATGGCTTCGATTCGCGAGGATTACATCAAGCAACCGCACCATCGAACGACTGGTCGACCACAAAGAGAAAAGACATCGCCTCCACCAAACAATTTTGCCATGCTCAGACCTTCTTCCATGAATACGTTAGACTCGTACGGGGAAGAGGAAAGAAGAAGTAAGAATACGAACGCGGACGAGTACGAGGACGCGGACGATATGTTTTTATCTCCGACGAAGACGTTTTCGGAATCCGAGAATCAATCGTTTCGCGACGCTTCGTCGGCCTTAGGGACGCCGGCATCCTCGTCGGCGGCGAGAAGTACCGCTAAAGGATACTTCAAACGCGGTGGACCTAATGGAAGTAATAATACTAATCCTCCTCCTGCTTCTTCTTCTTCTGTTGCTGCGAATTCTTCTCCTCCTCAAAGCAAAGTTACGCCGAAAGGTTTCACGCCGAGAGGCGAGCAGCTCACTTTGAGCGCGTTCAACGAATACGCGAATGCCGGGAAAAAGCAAAGTCGAACAATGGGAACGAGCATGCGAGAAGACGAATTCGACGATATCGTTGGAAATGACTACGATGATAAAGACGTCAACATCAAGAAATCGTCGAAAGGACGGGATTTGGTATCTTCTCTCCCGTCGCGTTTGTTCTCCGCGAGCTCGAACGAGATGAACAAATCAGCTTCTGAAGACGACGAGGACGACGACAGAGAAGAAGAAGAAGGAGAAGAAGTTGAAGAAGAAGAAGAAGACGATTGGGGTCTCGCCATTCCAAAGAAACCGCACCATCTCTCCACCACCGGCGGCAAAAAGAACAACGCCATTACCAAAGACGAACTCGAACTCTCTCGATCCGATTGGGACGACTTGTTGGGTAAAAAGAACTCTCATCCAAAGGGCGACGGTACCACCGCCGCTTTCAGAGGTGCCCGCCGAGACTTACGATTCTCCGAGTCTCAACAAAGCGCACCGCCTGCGAAAACGAAAACCATGGTCGTCGCAGAACTGGTCGTCCAAGGATGGTCCAAAAACGAAGCGTTATTCGCGTTAGAGAAAGTCGGCGAAAACGACGTCAACAAGTGCGCCGAGTGGCTCATTCGACGCAATCATTAATTAGCGGTAAGTGTGTACATACTCACATCACGTGTGTGTATATAGATAGATTTGTGTAATATATTCTAGTATTTATAGACTTTAGCGCGGCAATAGTGCGAACGCAGTTGTTCTTTTCCTTTTCGTTTTGGCGCTGGCGTTTGTCTTTTCATTTTTCTCTCGTATTTCTGTTGTTGTTTTGGAGAAACAAATCAACACAAATTCAGAAGACGCACGCGCACGTCGTTAGAAGAAGTTTTAGCAAAGATGATGATCAAAGTGAAAACCTTAACCGGCAAAGAGGTGGAACTCGACGTCGAAGTCTCCGATACCATCGTTCGAATCAAAGAGCGCATGGAAGAGAAGGAAGGCATTCCTCCGATACAACAGAGGTTGATTTTCGGCGGGAAGCAAATGCACGACGAGAAAACGGCGAAGGATTACAACATCGAAGGTGGAAGCGTGATTCACATGGTTTTGGCGCTCAGAGGTGGAGGATGTGTTTAGAAGAAGATCATATATGATCGCAGATAGTAGAAAATAGTATAAGAATAATAATAATATTAAAGCGAGAGACAAGAAGAGAAACGAGAAGAGAAACAACGAGGAGAGAAAGAGAGAATCAAATCTCAGTAAAGCAGAAGAGAGCAGAAAAGAGAAATTTTCAAGTGCCCATTTAAAAGTTTTCGTGTGAAAAGGTGACTTGAAATGGTGTGTTCGTTGACTCTTGGGCGGCGGAGTTGAACGCCGCCGACGAAAAGCGCGCTTCGGTTCTTTCTTTTTTTAAATTGCTACAAACTTACTTACAATCGTGTACGAATACCTAATATAATATGTATACTTAACTCTCTCTTATTCTCTCGTTGGCTACTTTTCTCTCTTTCTCTCTTCGTCGTCTTCGTCGCTCTTTCGCATATACCACGTCGATAGTAATTATCTGTGCAATCGAAAGAAAGTGCTTCTAAGAAACACCTCCTCCTCGCCGATATCCGGGTTTGCCATCACTCTCTCCATCTCTTTAATCGTCGCCGGCATGCACGAGATGTCCAACTGTACCTGGTACGCGTCCGGGTACCCTTTAATGTTGTACATGTTGTTTTGTAACCCGCGTTCGGTGACTTCAAACGAAGAGCCTTCGTCTTGGGCGACTAACGTGCGTAATTTATCCATTTGTACTTGTTTGATGGAATCTTCCACGTCCGGTCGCAACAAAACCATGCCTTCGTAGTTCTTCAGGGACGTCTTCTTCACGGACATGGCGGAGACGTTTAATTTCCCTCCCGTTTGTCTTCTGTTCGAGACAGACGAGGCACCTGTTGTGTTTAATAGTATTCATATAAAGTAATACCGAAGAAGAAGAAGAATTGGTTCGTCAGCGGGTTTTCTCTCTCGTTTTTATCCAAAATCACTCGAATTCCTCCCTCGAAAACGGCGCGTTTGAACGCGTTCGAGATCGGATTTCGCTCGCGGAATTCGGCCAAAAGCGTCGAAAACACCGTTGAGCTTGCAATTCAAACGCGTTCTTTCATCTCTTCCCTTCGCATCTTACTCTCTCTTCCCTCATTTTCAGGAAATCATCATCGCGCGCCGGCGAAAAAACACTCTCTCAAATTAGTACGCGCATAAACAATAAAAAAACAAAACTTAAACTCTCGCGAAATTCGTACCTCTCGCGCTGCTCGCGATTCGAACGCCGTGAATAAAACTCGACGAGTTAGAAGTCGTCGTCGTTGCGTGCATCATTTTCAGATTTATTTATGTGCGCGTGTATTGTGTGTGTGTAGACTACGAAATGCCTTTTTTTTCTGTTGTTTGTTCTTCAGGTTTTTTTGCGCTCTCGTCGACGAACAATTTTTTTTTTCGAGGGGTCGAGGGAAAAATTCGATCGTTCCTTTCGTTCCTTTGCAGAGAGGAAGAATGCATCACACCGAAAGACGAAGACAAAGAAGACGAAGAAGACAAAGAATCGAAGAAGAGGAGCGCTGAGTCGTTTTGTTCTCGTTCCGTCTCCAGGTCTCTCTCTTCATCTCTCTCCGCAGGCGCTAAAAGAGAGAGAGAGTGGTGTTTTTTTTTCAAAGAGTAAAAGCTTCTTCCTCTCGCGAGATAAAAATTCATCGGGTTTCCTCTCGTCGTTGTCGTCGTCATCATCATGGCGGCTTCTTCAACGTCGTCGTCGTTTACGTCGTCATTTTTCGCGCAAAACAGGAGCAGAGGAGGGAAAGGAAGCGCTTATTTCAGGGAAAGCATCGAAACTCGCACTTCTCAGACGACGACGACGACGAAGAAACAACAAAAGCGGAAAAAGAGGGTTGGGGTGGTTGTTCGGGCGGCGGCTGAAAAAGGTGCTTTTTTATGCAAAAGAAGAAAAAACGCACCGCCAGCGATGATACTAAGAACTGAAACAAATCACTTTAACAACCAATACCGCGGGAGAGGCGCGTTGCAAATCTTATGTGCGAAGAAAGGAAAAGGACCGCGAAATCTCCCGATGGATAGAGAATACATGTTCGACCCTCGAATTCCTCGGTTGAAGAAAGGGCACAAAGTCCGAACGACGGAAGATTTCGAGGAAAACCACAAGGCGTACTTCGACCAAGAACCCGGCGAAGTGCACGAGTTGATGTCGTACGAAAGGCCGCAGATGATTTTTCCGGAGTTGCCGCCGAAATTGACCGGCGGAGCCAGAGTGATTCCGCCCAGGGTGTTTAGCAAGTGGTTAGACCCGTTCATAATGGATTATTGGACCGTGCCGAGGATATTGAAGGCGCAAAGGATTTGGGATTTCGAGAAGGATTGTAAAGAGGTGGACGCGTTGTTGGAGAGGATCGATATCACCAAGAGGCGAACGAAGAAGAAGAATTACGAATTGTACGCGCCGGATTGGATGAAGGAACAAGACACGAAACTGTTAGATATGTTGAAGAAAAATAAAGGGTTCGAGAAGATGTTGAAATCGGAGAAGAGACGGTTGTTGGCGAAATTTAGAGCGCAAGAGAGGACGTATCCGGAACGGTTTCAATCCGAAATGAAATGGGGGAAACGATTGTGGATGCGAAAGTTTCCGGATTGGTTGGATCAGGCGGAAAAACCGGAGTACATCGAAGAGCTCATCGATTACTCGCAATTGATGAGAGATTTGCAAAATCAACGCATCTCTAGGATTAAAATTTACGAGGAAGGCAAAGTGGCAATTTGCGAGTACGAAGACGAGAAACACCGCTTAAATTACGATCGGGAATCGTACGGGGTGAAGAAGTGTAATTTGCCCGGCGACGCGTGGGACGATTTAGTCATTCGCTGCCAAAAAGCGTCCGTCACGCCCGATTTCGTCGATTTCGACGTTTGGGAGACGAATCCGTCCAGTTGTCAGCTGTTCATGCACCGCTCGCCGTTGTATTTCGGAAGCTTGTTACAAACGACGTTACCGTGGTACGGATCGATGGCCTTTTTGACGGCGATTGCGATGTCGAGAAAGAAACCAGAACATTGGGCGGTTTTTCAAGGGAACCCGGCTGGTAAATCGGAAACGAAAAAGTACAAACCGCCGGATTCTTTGAAGAAGGATAAAAAGTCAAAGTTGGCGAGACAACTCGGCATTTCCACATACGTCTTAGACCAAATCATCTCCGGGAAAAAGACGTTGCAACAAGTTCAAAAAATGAGTAAAGAGGAACAAAACGAAGAGTCAAAGAACCCGTTCGTGGCCATGACTAAATCAAAAGCGAAGAAAATCTCCAGGCGCATGTCCAAAGTGCGCTTTAACGACGTCGCCGGATTGGACGAAGCCGTGCACGAGTTTCAAGAGGTTATCGACATCATGAACGGCGATCCGAGATTTGAGGGCCAAATCGTGGACCCACCGAAAGGTATTTTGTTAGAAGGCCCACCAGGTACTGGGAAGACGCTGTTAGCTAAAGCTGTCGCGGGAGAGGCGATGATGCCGTTCTTTTACGCCAATGGCTCGGAGTTTGTCGAGATGTTTGTCGGCGTCGCGGCGAGCCGCGTGAGAGATTTGTTCAAAAGAGCTCGAGACGTCGCGCCGGCGATTATTTTCATCGACGAATTAGACACTTTGGGAAAATCGAGAGCGTTTTACGACATGTCCGACCCAGCCTCGCAAGAACGCGCGCAAGGTTTGATGCAATTGTTGGTTGAAATGGACGGTTTCGATCCGAACCAAACGCCGATTTTGATCATCGGCGCGACAAACTTGGCATCGAATTTAGACCCGGCGTTGTTGCGTTCTGGACGCTTCGATCGCTCTTTTCGAGTCGGGAATCCCAAACGGTCCGAAGATCGCTTAAAGATTCTCAAAGTGCACGCGAAAAAATTGAACGTGAACCACGACAACGACGACGCATTTTTGAAGAGAGTTTCGGAAATCACTGAGGATTATTCCGGCGCCGATTTAGCCAACTTGTTGAACGAAGGTGCTATTTTATCCGTTCGAAGAGATAAAGAGTTCATGGACATAGAAGATATCGAAGCCGTGATTGAAAAGCAAGTGGTTGGCTTAGTCGGCGCGCCGTTGCCGCACAGTTGGGGTAAAGAACACTTGGCGATTTTAGAGGCATCGAGAGCGGTGATTTGCTCGAGTAGACCACAGTTAACTCCTGAGTTGATTCAAGTCACGTTAAAACCGAGAGGTGAAGCGGTGTCATCCTTGTTATACGTCAACGAACCCGACCACGTGACGCAAGCGAAATTGTACGCGCAAGGTCCGGATACCATCGAGTATTACGTCGAGTGTGCGGCGTTGATAATTTGCGGTCGCGTCGCGGAGAGAGTGTTCTTCGGCGAAGACGACGTCTCGTTGGCGACCACACCAGATGTCATTTACGCGCAAGACTACATCTCTCGAATTGTCAACGATACTGGCATTACGTATGTACGAGATGGTAAAGTTCGCCCGCACTTTGACCCGGCCATAACGGAAGGTTTTAGATTGGACAAACTCTACGGCAAAGACGACCAACAATTAATGTTGAAAGCGGCGATGAAACGAGCGGAACAGTTGGTCAGAGAGTACGCTCCGGTGATTAAGCAAGTTGCCTCGGAGTTGTTGGTGGACGACAGAGTCTATGGCACGCGCGTCAGAGAGTTGATTGAGAAATTCGACGGCAAACGAGACGATGTTTCCGTTATCCCGACGTTGGTCGACACGTACCCGGAGAGCAAAGTCCAAGAGGTGACATTGGAAAAACCGGAGCCGTGGGTTAAAGAAGGCACGAAAACTCGAACGAAAAAAGAAGGCGAAGGCGAACCGAACTTGTTCGATTTGGAAATTGGCGCTCGACACTGGCTCAACGCCGCCACGGGTGGTTTCTACGAAAAAGAGGAGAACGTCGACAGCGCGTTTGATGAGAGCAGAGATTTCGTGACGACGTTTGAAACCCCCGAAAACAACTACCGCAAAAACTGGACGGCGTTTGAAATCAAGCATCAATTGTATACGGTTCCTACGATTAAAGAGGTGATGGCGTTTTGGGAGGACGAACTCAACGGCGTCCACGACGATTGGCCGGACGAGTGGTTACCGAAATGGTTGCAGCTGGACCTGGTGAAATACGGCGGCGTCGGAAAACCGTTGGAGTGTTATCGACAAATGCAAAGAGACCGAATCGCGCACGGTGGCGGCGAAGAAGGCTTTAAAGCTGTCATGAAAAAGTACCATGCCGGAGAGTACGATAAGGATTGGCGCGGTTTGTCCGAGAAGGAACAAACGAGAAAGAAGGAAATCGAAGCCGTTGGGATCAAAACGGACGAGAAGCCGTTCGGAAGTTGGCAACCGTTTGACGACGACAACAATGCTTCGGGGAAACGACCGTTATATGCCCCGCCCGGGACGGGGAGGTTGAATGATCCGAAAGACGTGGGACCGGTTTCTGATGATGGATATATGTCTCCTAGCGAAGAAAAAAAAGAAGAAGCTTCTTCTTCTGATACTACTACTACAACTCCAACTATTATTCCAACTACGGCTAACGAAGGAGAAGAAGAAGATTTCATCAAGAAAGCGTGGCAGTCGCAGCTCGGGTCTAGTGAAGTTTCTCCTCGAGAAGAGAGAGGAACAAATAGTATGTCGTCGTCGCCTTTGGGTTCCGGCGTCACCGAACCGAGCGTTTCGAGAGAAGTTTCAACCGCTTGGCAAAAGCAAGGTTTCGATTGCACGAAAATCGATCGCGTTTAGTAATAACAATAGTGTTGTATGAAAGCTTCGGCTACTTCAGTATACAGCGCATACTCTAAAAAATATTCTATCTATCTAAATCGTTTGCGTAAACGCTACCGAGAGAGGGTAAACTCGGGGCGATTGCGCACTTCAACGCAAAGTTTGCGGAGTACTTCAATCGCACCTCTTCATCTTCTCCTCTTCCTCCTCCTCCCGAGAAGCTCATCTTCAAAAGCTCAAACGTGGTCAACTCACCTTCTTCAGGTGGCATCGTTCTCAACGCCATGTGCTCAAATTCGTCCCAGGTTAGGAAATCTTTCATGTGTTTGCTCTTCCACCTTTTTGCGATTTCTTTCGTGCACAAAGCGCGTTTCTTTGCGTCCTTACACTTTGGCGCCAGATGTTCAAACGCGAATTTTAACTCTCGTTCGATGGCATGTTTTGATAACACAACTTCCCTCGCGAGCAGGCGCAACGTCTCGTCGTTTTCACCGGTTTCGTTATCTTCGCGAATGATGCGTTCATCGTTTTTCGCTTCGTCTATTCGTGAAAGCAAACGATCGGCGATGTCGACGCGAAACGCGTTCGCGGATTCAAAGTGTCCGAGTTGCGCGGCGACGGTTGACAACGCGGCGTCGTTAGACCACGCAATGGCGGAACCGACTATTTGTAACAAAACGCGGCCTTCCGAAGTGATATCATCGTCCGCTTTGAGATTGCGCGAGTGAATAACGGCGCGTTTGATTTCCGCTTCCAGTTCGCGCTGGTAGTGAACTTTCCGTTCCGAGTTGGCTGGTTCCATCGCGACGTGCGCGAGGAGACAGTTGACGCGAAGTTCAGGGTTGACGATGCGTTTTTGAAACGTCGCGGATGCTTTTTGGTTGTGGTACGCGATGTCAAAGAGCTTGTTCGTGTTGAATGCTGTTTTGCTGTTTTCGCTGTTTTGATCGCTCGACCGAGGCGAGACGGAGGGCGAGATGTTCGTATTGAAGCTAGTGTTTCCACCGGGTCCAACGTTGCGAGTGTGGTTATAACTCAATGCGTTTGTGCGACCTTCCTCGCCGAGCGCCCAAAACAACGTCGGCAATGCAATCGAAAGACTTCGCGGGATGTTGTTTTGTTTGAGTTGATTCTCAAAATCTTCTCCAACGTCTTTGTTGTTCTCATCGTCTTGCTTCGTGGCGCTACGCCTACCTTCGATGTTGCTCTCGCTCTTAGTCGTCTTTTCCACATCTTTACTATCCCTCTTCCCAAACAAGATATCCTCCTCGCTCGATCCTACGTTCAAAGCGCGCACGAGCGAACCAACTGTGCGCATGTGCACGGAGACAGATTGCGTTTTTGGCGCGTTCGTGCGATCTCTCGTGCGTCCATTGGCGCGTTTCGCTTCGAATAGGTGGTGGTTTTGACCACTACTACCACCTTTACTTTCGTTGTTAGAGAACGTATCATTTTTCTTCATTGGCGAATCCGTCGGCGTCCTAAATGCATCGCCAACGCTCAAGTCTCCTTCCTGTTTGAATGCGTTATGATTACCCTCCTCGAACGCTTTGATTGCATTTTCCATGCGTTGCCACTTTGGAATATTTTCGTTTTCGCTCGTATCGCGCTCATTGTCAAACTGTTCGCTACTCGGAGAATCTGAACAACACGTTCGCGCCAAATTATCGACAAACTCTTTGATGAACTCAGAATCGGCGAGCTTCGGTTCAAACTGCGCATCGTTTTCGATGCCCTCGAATTGTTCTCGAGTAATCTCTTCCTCGGTCCCATCATCTCTTATGATCACCACGGTTGTCGATGCTGAAGCAGAAACTTCGGCGTCGAGGAGTTCATCGCACGCCTTCAAACACGCGACACCTTCCTTGGACGACCAAGCGATAATATTCGCGCGCGCAATTCGCGCTGTCTGAACGGCCACTTCGATATCTCTATCGCGCGAGCGTTTCAAACATTCTCTGGCGTCCGCACGAAACGACTTTTCTGCGGCAAAATTGTTGTTACTGCTGCGCAGTGTTTGTTGCTTACTCCCGCTGTGTGAGGGCGACCCCCCGAGTGATCCGGCGCGAGATCCAGCGCGAGAGCCCCATCTGGAAAACGTCGCCGCCGGCGAAGACGGCTCGGAATCGAATCCGTTCGCTCCAAAATCCCAAGCATCCATTGTTTCGAGTAAATGCTCCGTAGCACGTACGTGCCAGGAACGTAAGCACGCGTCGCAAAACCTTGCGAGCATTTTGTACCGTTTCTGCGGTGAGTCCGAATCCGACCGAACGGCAAAGTAATACATGGCTGCTGCAGTATCGCCCCGTCTCGCATTTAAAGCACGTTCGCACGCGTGTAATGCCATCTCGGACGCATCTAAAGCTAAAGCATCCGCTAACTCCCTCGCTCTCGAAATTCGACCGCTCAATGCGAGTTTCTCGTACAAGTCGAAAACCGATGCGGTTGGAGTGATTTCAAACACGCGACTCGTCGTCCAGCACACGACGCCTTCAAGAATGATTGAATTACGTCCGATGTCTTCTCCGTCCTCGTCAACGTCATCATCATCATTGTCATCATCATCACCATCTGCGCGTATATCTGCTGCTAGATCAATCGCCAATTCGTACTTGGACGAACGCACCGGGATGCCTCTGACTAATCCTTTGATGGCGCCGTACTCCACCGGCAAGACGATTTTCTGCACCAAGGTATTTGTCGCCCGACTGATGACTGCGATCGACCGAGAGGACATGACGAAGAATGCAAAAGCGTCGACAATGTACGCGAATCGAGGCGAACTATAATTTGGCGTTCGAATAGACGCAATAACTTTTGAATCAGAAACTTTCGCATCATAAATGTCTACTCGACCGTCGGCGAAGGAGGAAACGACGAACGATTTGCCGCCGTGTTCGAGCGTCGAGTGACCGGTAAAGTTCTCCGGACGCGACACCAACACGCCACCTTGAAAATCCGGAGAATTCGCCCCACTCTCGTGCGTTTCGTAACCGTCGTGTCCGAATCGACTGCCGACTTTCTCCGGTCCAGAAAACAAAATGTTTTGTTCCGGTACGCAGGAAATTTCATCGATTCGCGCCGAGTAGGTTTCTAAATCCAACGTTTGAAAGTACGTGTCTACGTCTTTGTAAGTGTTGAACTCGTCGTCCATATCGTCGTCTTCATCGACATTTTCTCTATACTCGTTGTCATAATTTTCCTCGTAGTTCTCGTTAATGGACATTCGCGATTCGCGGAATTTTTGTCGCATGGAGTTCACCCGATCCATAGTGCGGATGATATTACCGTGTTCATCTCGTTCTCTCGCGACGCGTTTGGAGAGTAACAAGAAAGTGCTGCTCGAGCTCGCCATTTTGCTATTTGCTTTGTCACCAGTCGTCGTCGCCGATGAGAAATCACTCGTCAAGGATTCTTCGCTATTGTAATACTTTTGCGATTGCTGTTTGAGAATCTCGTGCACGCGTCTATCGTCGATAGCCTCTACGAGCTGGAGTTTTTTCAACGGGTTACACTTCGTAGGGATCGTCATGAGTAATTCGCCACTTTCAACGTCCCACAAGCGTACCACTCCGGTAGAGTCGCCGCAAATTGCTATTTCTTTGTTGTCCTTAGCTCTCCGCCACCAAACAACCGAACGCGCTTTTGCCGGTTGTCGTTGATTCTCGTTTCTACTATCCACACCAGCACTCTTTTTCGAATCTTCCGCGAGCACGCGAATGGCTTCTTTCATTTTAAACGTTTCGGGCGTTTTCGCTAAATTATCACTATTTCTTCTATTCGTTTCGGAATCTTCGTCGGAATCATTTTCTTTGCGTCTCTCTTCATCCACGGCGGGCATGAATTTTGGATTCAAAGTCGTACCCAAATCGACGATGTAGCATTTACCCGATACCGTGCCAACGAGCGCGCGACCGCCAAACGGTGCTAATGCGATGCACGTTACTTCATTCTCTTCGCCGGGATACCACGGTAAAGCTGCCGTCGTCGGTTTGAGCACCATCTCCCGGTATCCGCCAATTGATCGAACCAGTAAAAAAGTCTCCACAATTTCCTTGTGCGAAATTTCAATCTTTGGAGCGAGCACGCGAACGTTCTGTTGCTGTTGATAATCTCGATGATCTTGACTTTGTCTCGCCGGGAAAGATGTCGAATCGCTCGTCACGACGACCACTTTCTTCTTGTTCTTGAATTTTTGCGCTATGCCTTTTGTGGAAGATGACGTTGAAGACACCATTTCGTGTTGAAACTGTGGAGTCGTTCGTGTCGTCGTCTCTGTTGATTTAGACACGCACGCGCTCACTAATATAAATCTCGAGGTTGCAAATTTTGGGTTCGTGTGTACGTCTTCATACGCCGCAGCAACTGCGCATAACTCTCGCGGTTTTCTGTGCACCTCCTTCACCGTGGAAGGTTCCGTAGGATACTTCTCGTTCGCAGTCGACCCTTCTGCTCCTCCTCTCGACGACGCAGATCCATCCGTGATGCGATTATCGGTGCGATAATTTGTCCATCCCAAAAAGTTTGTAAAGTTCATCGCGATATCTACCACCGATTTATTCGCGCCAGAGTGATACCCGCTCCCTTCAAACGGCGACGGATGATGTTTCCGATGATGTTGCCCGCTTCTCTCCGAAAGCATCGTTGAGCTCGTATTGGATTCCCACCCGCTGCTCCCACTCGCTGGTGAAATCGCTCCCGACCTGTATCCATCTTGTTGTTGCTGTTGCTGTTGTAACTGTCTTTGTCTCTGCTGCGCTTGTTGCAACTTTGACTGCTGATTTTGCGTCGAAGTCGCCCCCGTCGTCCCGGCACTCACAACACCAATCCGTCTCTCCAAAGTAAACAACTGCACATTCAATGCAAACCTACTCGCCTCTCCCCCTTCCTCTCCTCGCGAGCGATTCAAACTCTCCTGATAATCCTCTCTCGCAATGTCCACAAAATTCGCGCGCAACTGATATCTGTAAAAGTCATTGCCTCTTTGGTCCAATTCTCCTCTGCTAAATCCTCCTGTTAGGTGATCGTCCTCGTCGTCTCCTTTGTGTCCTCCAACCGTGTTTTTCTTTTGCGCGTGGAAGAAATCTTCCAACAGGACCGGTTGCGCGTGTAACTCCGTGCCAATTCGAGGCGTGCTGCGTTTGAAAGGGAGAAAAA
>Ga0181564_10003239_pt1 | contig 14003 bp, 14 predicted proteins | sample 011ome_24_FD_134512 | JGI IMG/M metagenome (GOLD analysis project Ga0181564, IMG submission 134512) | Coastal salt marsh microbial communities from the Groves Creek Marsh, Skidaway Island, Georgia - 011513CT metaG (megahit assembly) | ecosystem: Environmental > Aquatic > Marine > Intertidal...
AACTTGCTTCAATAACAAAACAAAATAAATCAACCATCATTAGAATTTGCAAATCACTCATGAAGCATAATTTTTTAATCAAAAATGAAAACAATGGAAGCTACCAACTAGGGCCTGGGAGCTGGAAAATGGGTCAAATTTATAATTTAAATTTTAGCATTGGTGATGAAATAAAGGAAATTCTCAAAGACATTTGCAATAAAACAGGACAATCAGCAGGCTATTGGATTAGATCTGGTGATAAGAAGGTTTGCCTATACAGAATTAACAATACCGAATCTGAGCTTACCCACCACTTAATTGAAGGAACAAATTTCCCTTTAGTTAGTGCTACAGGTAAAATTTTAAAAGCTTTTGGGGATAATAATCAAGATTTGATGAATGAAATACTGAAGAAGGGCTACGTCTATACGAGCAATGAAAGAATAAGCAATATTGCTAGCGTTGCAGTTCCAGTATTTAACTCTAAAAATATTTTTGAAGGTTCTATGAATGTTTCAGGTTGGGGTCAATTTTTTACACCAAAATCAATAATCGAATTTTCAAAAATTCTTAAAAATAAACAATTAGTGTTAAAAAAATTATTATCTTAAAGCATATAAAGATAGAATATTTTTTAAATTTAAACTAAGAAATCAACTTGAGCAAAAATTCTAAAAATTTTTATTATACTTTTAAAAAAGCACTGGCGAGTCGACAGTTGTTATTTGCTCCAGGTTGTCAGGATCCTTTAAGCGCAAAATTAATTGAAAGTCACAAATTTAAGTTAGTTTTTATTGGAGGATTTGCATTATCGTCTAGTCAATATGGATACCCAGATGCAGGAATTATTTCTTTAACAGAGCTAACAGAATCAACCAGGAAAATACAGAATGCAATTAACATTCCTTCAATTGTTGATGCTGATACTGGTTTTGGAGGTGCAATCAATATATATCGTACGGTTCGAGATCTGGCCGATGCAGGAGCGGCGGCCTTAACTTTAGAAGACCAACAGTTTCCAAAAAAATGCGCTCTTACAAAAGAAGTAAAAATTCTAAATTTTAAAGATTCTTGTGAAAGAATTAAAACAGCAGTCAAGGCTGCAAAAGAAAACAAGAAACAAGATATAGCAATTATAGCAAGAACAGACGCTTACCCAATACTAGGAATTACAGAAACAGTTGCTAGAATAAAAAAATACAAATCATTGGGAGCCGATGCAATTTTTGTAACAGGAATTGATACAAAACAGGATTTAAATATTATAAGCAAATATAAGCACCTAAATCTCATGCTCAATATTCATCCTAAAATTAAGTTTACTATTAACGACTTAAAAAAAAGTGGTATTAAAATCGCAATATACTCGCAAAGTATCCTAAATGCATATATTGATGCGACCAACACAGTTTTAAAAACTATTAAAAAAGGATCTATACCAAAATCTAAAAATTTATCTGGCGATACACTTAATTTGCTAGATTTTAATAAATTTTTAAAAATAGAAAAAAATTAATGAAAGAATATTTAGCAGCATTTAAAAATAGTTATAAAAGTATTTTCATAGGAGCAGTAGGTGGCTTTGTTGCAAGCTATACTCCCCTTCCCTTACCTTGGTTACTAGGAGCGCTTCTGGCAAATTTAGCTTTTTCTTTTACTAAATATAAAATTACTTTTGATAAAAAAATATTTTTACCAGTTCTTCTCGTAATTGGAGTGATTTTAGCAGGATCATTTAATATTTCTCTATTATACAAAATTCATTTATGGATTTTCTCATCCCTAGCGATGATTATTTGTACCATTATAGGTACTATTATTGTTGCAATCTATTTTCATAAGATTTGCAAATTTAATAAATTAATTTCTGTCTTGGCTGGTTTGCCAGGAGCCTTTGTAGTTATAGCATCAGCATTACATGAAATAACTGGAAGTAAAAAACAACACGGTGAAGTAATTATTCCTCAAGCAACGAGAGTTTTATTTATTGTCTTATTTGTTCCCTTTATTTTTGTAACTCAAGTTGGATATCAAGAGATTAATATTGTTGATGAGTATCATGCTTATGATTTAAGATATTTTTTAGAACTAGCCTTTTTGCTAGCCATTTCTCAAGCTCTTTCAACTTTGTTCAAAAGATTTAAAATACCGTCAGCTCCAATTTTAGCAGCAATGATAGCGGCAGGATTTTTCTACACAGTAGAAATTACAACTGCTAAATTTCCATCAATTTTTATTATTATTGCTTTTATATTTTTAGGCTCTGCATTGGGCAGTAGATTAAATGGATTAAAAATAAGAGATATTGGTTACTACAGTTTTCATGGAGCTGTAATTTCAATAATACTCTTGGCTCTAGCTGCGTTATTTGCCTATATCTTAGAAATCTGGTTTGGTTTCGATTTTATGGCAGCTTTTTTAAGTTTTGCGCCAGGTGGTTTGCATGAAATGGTAATCATTAGTGCTGCCTATGGGATTGATCCCTTATTTGTATCTTACCATCATTTCTTAAGAGTATTTTTTATTATTTTTTCTCTACCGTTTATTTTAAAGTTTTTTAAAAAATAATTTTATCTATTATTTGAGATATATTGGATTAGATCCTTTTTATATTTTTCTTTTATATAATCTTTTGCACCTATTGAAGTATACCAGGTAATTTTTGTCTTTGGATGGGTTCTTGATGCATTCCAATCTAGTCTTGGAGCTAAAATTCCATGAGCAGCATCTTCATAAAACCAAATTTGTATATTGGCATTTTTATTTTTTTGCTTTTCATACCAGGTAATATGGTTCTCTGTAAGTGAGTCTCCATTAACAGAATTATTACAATTAAATGTGTTTCCTTTGGGGGCTATGGCAATAGAAACGCTTAGTCTACAAGGAGTTTTATCTAACCATCTCCAACCATCTTTCTTGGTGGATCCATAATTATCTTTTTTTCCAAATATTAAAACCAATGGCGCTTTTAGATCATCCGGCATTCCCATGCCAACATTGGTCGGCGCTTCTGAAAAAACAGCTTTTACTTTTGTTTTATCAAATGCAGCTGCAATATTAGCTACAACCGTCGCTCCATTAGATATGCCCCAAACATAAATATTATTTGTATCAATATTTTTTTGTCGCAAAGCCCACTCAACGGCACCTTTGGTAACAGGAAAAGTCATTTGTTGTCTTACGGTATTTCCATATTTTACCATATTCGGACGATAATCAGTTATGCCATTCATTTCGTAAGCATCAAATACAAGAGTTGCAAATCCCTTATTTCTAAAAAATTTAATTGCTTCCATAGCATCCCCTTTTCCTCCCCCGCCATGAACACCAATTACTAAAGGTTTTTTTTGAGATGAGTTAGTTCCGGTTATAAATTCTACAGAGGAATGGCAAGGATCAAAACCTGCAGGCTCACTTGCTAAATAAAAATAACCTCTTTGAAATTTAAATTCTGTTTTTTTTTGTGAATTGCATTCTTTAGAAAAAGAATTTCCAATAAATAAAAAAGTAAAAGATAAAAGTAATATTAAAAATCTCATTGGAAATATCTTACCAAATCTATTATTTTTTCAAGAAAAAATTATTACTTATCTTTTTTCAGAATAGAACACACCGCGTTGTCTAAGCAATTCTCTCGACATATTAGGGCTAGGTTGAAAAGCTCTACGTCCATGTAATAAAAAATGGTTATTTGAAAATATTGAATCACCAGGAGGCAATTTAAATGCTATATGATTTTTGCTATTCTCTAATGAATTAGAAAGCTTATTAAGAAACAAGCCCTGTTCTAGTGAAGTAGGTTCTGGAAACTGATCGATATAAGATATGATAGGTCTTCCTTCCGAGTCTTTTAAAAAAACAGGATGTTCAACTTTGTAATCAATATTTTTACTTTTAGGCGATCCCCAAACAAAATTTTCTTTGGCGACAGGATCTTTTAAGAACTCTTCTAGATCCTCCCAATCATCAAGATGTAAAAGAACACTCTCTCCTCCGTTTGCATTTTCTTCTTTCATTTTCATCATCAAAAGCCAGTCCGTACTTTCTTTTACATACGTTCCATCGGTGTGCAGATCTAGTTTTTTATAAGCTTTTCGTAAATAGGAATCGCTATTATCCGTATGCTTCACTTCAAATCTGGCATAAAATTTTCCTGCCATCGCATCAAAATTAGGAATGCCCACTAAGTGCGTTAAGGCTGTAGAAACTTTAACTAAAAAATCTGTATCATACAAATTTAAATCCATTTGTTCAGGACCTATGATAAAGGCGCCACGATTTCTATCTTTTAATGTATCATTAATTAGGCCCTGAATCTTACCGTCAAATATTTTGTTAAAAATATCAGAAAGATGGAATCGCAAAAAAGGCTTGTATTCGATATCGAGCAATTCAAATTGATCAAACTGTTGTTTAATTCGATTTAAAAATTCATTTTGTATTTTGATATCAAGCAATCTTGGACTGGCTGAATGACTTTTGATATTTAAGCCGTTTATAATTTGCATCATTTACAAGTAAAAGTTAATTAGTAAAAAAGTTGCTGTGCTTACAAAAACCGATAATAGCACATTTTTTTTAAAGAGAAAATAAACTGCAATAGCAACCAAAGTAGACGCAATTCTACTTATAGATGTAGTTTCAGATAATAAACCAACAGGAAACAAAATAATTTTTGCAATCACAGCAGAAATAATTCCAACCGATATACACTTTATCCAATGAAAAATGGGGCTATCGACTGATAAATTTTTTGAACTAAATACTCCAAAAGCTCTACAGGCATAAGTAGCTATACTCGCAACTAATATTGATAAATAAATAAAATTAGCTGTCATATTTTTCTTTTTTAAAAATTAAAAAACCAATGGTGCCTGCAGATAAACCTGAAATTAATACTGACCAATCAGGAATAAATTGAAAAAGAATAATACTTAAAATGGAACCTAAGATTATAGAAGTGATAATTTTTTTTTCTACTAAATTGGTTAAAGTCATTACTAAAAAATAAATAGGATTAACAAAAACAAAACCTACTAAAATTTTATGAGAAACATAATTAGAAATTAAAAATCCGGAAACAGTACAAATCACTGAAACAAACCACAAAAAACCAGCCAAGCCAAAAAAATAATCAAATTTTTCATCTTGGTTAATTTTTTTATGAACCGCAAACATATTAAACCATGCTGTGACTGCGATAAACTGAGCAACTAAATAATATCTCCACTTCGGATAATTAGAATGGCGAATGATTGGGATTAGATTGACTGTCATTGGATAAAGTCTTGCGTTAGTAAGAAGAACGGCTAAAAAAATATTTAACAACGTCCCTCCAGCAACTATGGTTTCAGCCATCACAAACTGCCCAGGTAGTGCAAAGGTAAAAAAAGTGGAGGTAAAACTCTCTAGCAAAGTAAATCCTGAGCTTTTTAAATAAGCACCAAAAGTAAACATGCTAGCACCCAATCCTATTGCCGGAACGCCAAATGCATGTCGGGCACCTTTTTTAAAACTTAATAAATTAATCACAATTATTATTTATGAGGTTACGGTTTGAATATAGTAAATTTTCTTAATTAAGCTATCGATTTACATATAAAATAAATTAACAAACTCAAACTAAATAATACTGTTTTATTTTGAAATGATTTCAGGACCCATTAGCATCGTAGGTAACCATGTGGAGAGCCAAGGCACATATGTCACCAAAATTAAAAATACAAATAGCACAGCCACAAATGGTGCTGCAGCTTTTACAACTTGAGCCAAGCTCATTCCAGTAATACCAGAGGTAACAAACAAATTTAATCCTACAGGAGGAGTGATCATTCCAATTTCCATATTAACCACCATAATGATTCCAAGGTGGATAGGATCAATTCCCAACTCCATTGCAATTGGAAAGACAACGGGTGCTACAATTAATAAGAGACCGGATGGTTCCATAAACTGACCACCAAGTAATAACAAAATATTCACGGCGATTAAAAATGTGAACCAGTTAAAGCCTGCTCCAAGCATCAATTCAGTAATAGTTTGGGGAATACGTTCTGCTGCTAATACATGAGCAAATAGTAAGGCATTAGCAATTATAAACATAAGCATTACTGTGGTTTTGGTTGCATCTAAAATAACACTTTTAGTTTCTTTGCCACCTAGTGCAGGCAACAAACCTTTAATCATGAGCACTAAATTCCGAGACCATATTGCTAAACCTTTGTTAATTAATAACAACATTTTCAATGGATTTTTAGTTTGTCCGCGCCAGACCAAATACATAATCATTAAAGCGATTGAAGCAATTAATGACCATTTAAATCTTAGGCTAAATTTTACACCCTCGTTATCTGACAAAGCGAAGAAGGATAAAATTAAACAAACGGCTAAAAAAGTTAAAGTATAAACTGATGCTTTAAAACCAACTATTGCATCCCTAGAATCTGTTTTTCGAATCCATGGTTCTTCTTTAAAAGGACCCATGTCACGATAAATAAAAATAGCAACAAAAGCCGCATACACTGCAGCAGCTGCGGCAGCTTCAGTTGGTGTAAATACTCCGCCATATATTCCACCCATAATAATTATAATTAAAAATAATCCCCAAAAAGCATCTTTAGCACTGACCAATAATTCACTTACACCCTTCCAAGTTTCTGCAGGTAAATTTTTGTAACGAGCAACAATATAAATTGCAATCATCAACATCAAACCAGCCACCAGTCCTGGAATAACACCTGCTAAAAACATTCGACCAACAGATACATCTACTGATGCAGCATAAACCACCATAACAATGGAAGGTGGAATTAAAATTCCGAGTGTTCCGGCGTTTGCAATAATTCCGGAAGCAAATTCTTTTGAATAACCAACTTGGCGCATTCCTGCTATTGCAATAGTTCCAATTGCGACTACGGTTGCAGGAGAAGAACCTGATAGAGCAGCAAACATCATACAAGCAAGCACTGAAGCCATTGCAAGTCCTCCTTGGAAATGTCCAACAGACGCAATGGCAAATCGGATCAATCGTTTAGCCACACCTCCTGTTGACATAAAACTAGATGCTAAAATAAAAAAAGGAATTGCAAGTAAAGTATAATGAGTTCCTACTCCAAATAATGAAATAGCAACAGAGGATAAAGATTCATTTGTGAACAAAGCTACATATAAAATAGAAGATAAGCCAAGCGATAAACCAACAGGAACTCCTACAAATAATAATCCCAGAACTAGTGCAAAAAGAATTAAGGTTTCCATGCTTTGTTAATCTTTCAGTTTATCTTTATTGTCTTTAACAAGCTCTTCAGCCTCGTGACCTGCAATTACCATTTCTCGATCGCCTCGATAAATTTCAAACATAGCTTGCAAACTTCTAAAAGAAACCAACGCTAAACTAATAGGTAATATAATTAATACTAACCAACGCTGAACACGATCTTGCACGCCAAAAGTTTCTTGTATCCAAACTGGCCATCGAAGCTCTTCAGTACCAATATTAATTTTATACATCTTAGACCAGTAATCAATTGCACCTGACCTAGTATCAACGCCAACTGCCTTTAGCCATGATGCATCAAGCAATATTAATCCATAAATTAAACCTGTGCTTGCGCCAAAAATTGCTAACCATTTAGCAATAGGTTTTGGGGTTGCTTTGAGTAAAATATCTACACCTAAATGCGAACTTCTTTTAATACCATAGCTCATACCAGCTAAAATTAACCATGAAAAAAGAACCATCGAAAACTCTAAGGCCCCAGACCAGCCTGTGTTAAATCCATACCGTGCAATAACTTGACTAAAAGAAACAACGGTTAACAATGCCATTAAGATAATTAATAAATTATCCTCAAATCTCTCAACCGCTTTAGGTGAAAATTTCTCCCAAATAAAAAAAAGGATTACAAACCCGAGTAACAAAAGATGAGGTGTGTATCCTGTCATGAACAAATCCTTTACATAAATACAAAAGGGGGTCGAAACCCCCTTTTGTTTAATCTATAAAATTGATTAGAATGATGAAGCTGTTTTAATTAGATCAGCACCAATTTCTTTCTCAAATTTTTTCCAAACTGGTCTCATTGCATCAACCCATTTTTTTCTTTGCTCTGGAGTTAATACATTGATCTTACCGCCTGCAGCTAGAATATTTTTACGATTTGTCTCTTCTGCTGCTTTAACATTATTATTAGCCTCAACAGTAACTTCGTCAGCAATTTTTATGAACTTTGCTCTAGTAGTTGCATCTAAACTATTCAAAAACTCTTTTGATGTCATGAATAAATATGCAAGTACCTGGTGACTTGTTTGTGTTGTGCTGTCCTGAACTTCAAAAAACTTTTTGGTATATATATTTGACCAAGTGTTTTCTTGACCATCAACTACTTTAGTTTGTAAAGCTCCATACACTTCAGCAAATGCCATAGGTTGCGGTGATGCACCCATTGCAGCAATCATAGCTTTTGCAACATCAGAAGTTTGAACTCTAAATTTCAAACCTTTTGCATCAGCTGGTGTGATCAATGCTTTATTTGCTGAGAAGTACTTCATACCGCTCATCCAATATCCAAGGCCTACAAACCCTTTGCTTTCCATAGCATTCAATAGTTCTTTACCAGTTTTAGACGCTGTAAATGCCATAGCTGCATCCATGTCTTTAAAGATAAATGGAAGATCAAATACTCCATACTTTTTTGTATATGAACCAAATTTAGATAACGATGGTGCTAGTAATTGAACATCACCTAACAAAAGCGCCTCAAGCTCTTTTGAGTCACCAAATAAAGTACTATTAGGATAAACTTCAACACATAATTTACCATTAAGCTCTTTGTTTACACGAGCAGCAAAATTATTTGCAGCAACTACTTTGGGGTGAGTGTTTCCACCAGTAACATGTGATAATTTAACAACCTTTTCTCCTTTTTCGCATGAAGCAAAAGAAGAAGTGGCACCAGCTGTTAAAACAAATGCCAGGATTGCTATAATTGAATTGATTTTCTTAAACATTTTTTTCCTTAAGTTAAGTTAATTTAAAAATTTATTATAATTAGTTTTAATTTAACAAACAACAGGCATAAATTTTTCAATTGATAGTTGTATGCTTAATTAATGATACAGGTTGCTTTTTTAATCCTTCTGTACTCTAATTAAAAAAAAATAAATTGGAGACAAACATGTTTAAAAAAATATCAGCGACGTTTATAGCTTTGCTTGTAAGTGGAAGTATTTCATTTTCAGCAGAATTCATAAACATTTTAACTGGGGGAACCTCAGGAGTTTATTATCCATTAGGAGTTGGATTATCAAAAATCTATGGAGAAAAAATTAAAGATTCAAAAGTGCAGGTTCAATCTACCAAAGCATCTGTAGAAAATCTTAATTTAATTCAATCAGGAAAAGGTGAGCTTGCTTTTGTACTAGGAGATTCAGTTCAATACGGATGGTCTGGTAATGCAGAAGCTGGTTTTAAATCTAAATTAACTAATTTAAGAGGCGTAGCTGGAATTTATCCAAACTATGTTCATATAGTAGCTTCAAAAAGTTCAAACATTAAATCTATTGCTGACTTAAAAGGAAAAAGAGTTTCTGTAGGAGCACCAAAATCTGGAACTGAATTACAAGCTAGAGCAATATTAAAAGCAGCTGGTATGAGTTACAAAGATTTAGGTAAAACAGAATACTTACCATTTGGTCAGTCTGTAGAGTTAATTAAGAATAGACAGCTTGATGCAACAGTGCAATCAGCTGGTCTTGGTGTTGCTTCTATAAAAGACTTGGCAAACTCTGTGGACATTGTAATTGTAGAAATTCCTGCAAGCATAATTAAAAAATTAGGTGACCCATATGTTTCAGCAACTATTCCTGCTGGCACATATAAAGGAGTAGATAAAAATGCTCAAACAGCAGGTATCGTAAACTTTTTAATTACCAGTCAAAAAGTATCAACGAATACAGTTTATCAAATGACAAAAAACCTTTTTGAAAATTTACCAGCTTTAGTTGCTACACACAAAGCTGCTAAAAATATTGATATTAAAAAAGCTCTAGCAGGTATGCCAGTTCCATTGCATCCAGGAGCAAAAAAATATTATCAAGAAAAAGGAATTGTTAAATAAACTTTGCAATTTTAAAATAACTTCCTAATCTAACAAAATTAGGATTAGGATTATTTAAAAGTGAATAAAGAAATAAATTCCAGCCCAGATCAAACAAAAAAGTCTGGGCTGGAAGACACACTTCTCAAAAGTTTTCCCAAAACTACAGAGGGAACAATTTTATATTACATAGCAATTATCTTTTCCTTATTTCAGGTGGGAATTGCATCTCATCTTTTTGAAATTACAGGACAGCTTCAACTTTCTACTCACGTTGGTTTTCTTGGTTGTTTGTGCTTCCCGCTAATTAATGCGCTTAACCATAAAAGCATTGCTTATAAAATGGGCGGTTGGACACTATCCTTATTAAGTGTCGCTGTAGCGCTTTATCAAATTGTTGAATATGAAGAGCTTATTTTAAGATCAGGTGAACCTACTAATTTAGATGTAATTTTCGGCATAATTGCTCTGGTAGTTGTGTTTTCAGCATCTTATGTAACTATGGGACCTGCTCTCTTTATTATATCTGGAATGTTTCTTCTCTATTGTATCTTTGGAAATTATCTTCCAGGATTGCTTCAACATAGAGGTTATGAATTAAAACAAATTATTGAACACATTACTTATGGAACTGAGGGAATTTATGGAATTCCTGTTTACGTTTCTTCCACTTATATCTTCTTGTTCATTTTATTTGGATCGTTTTTAGAAAGAGCGGGAGTTATAAAATTATTTACAGATGTCTCATTGGGTTTAGTAGGTCATAAATTAGGAGGTCCTGCAAAAGTATCTATTATATCTTCTAGTCTTATGGGAACTATTTCAGGATCTGGAATAGCCAATGTAGTAACAACTGGTCAATTTACCATACCGCTGATGAAAAAATTTGGATACAGCCCATCTTTTGCCGGCGGAGTAGAGTCAACTTCTTCGATGGGAGGTCAAATTATGCCTCCAGTGATGGGTGCTGTAGCTTTCATTATGGCAGAAACATTAGAGCTTGAATATTATCAGGTAGTCAAAGCAGCCATCATACCAGCGATACTTTATTATTTTTCAGCTTTTTGGATGGTCCATCTGGAAGCAAATAAAAAAAACCTAGTTGGTTTAGAAAAAAGTGAGTTACCGTCTGCTTGGAATGCAATTAAAGCTAAATGGTATTTAGTTATTCCTCTTTTAGTTTTAATTGTTTTATTATTTAATGGTTACACTCCATTATATTCTGGAACGATAGGATTATTTTTAACTATTTTTTTAATTTTGGGTACATCCGCTATTCAAGGAGCATCCAATAAATTCATTCGTTATATTTTTTGGATTTTTTTAGGTATTTTGTCTTCCGGTTTTTTTAAATTTGGAAATCCGGTCATTGTTATTATTCTATCAATATTGTTAACTTGGAATTTTTTTAAAATTGGTGGAAAGAATACTTTATTACAGTGTCGTGATGCTTTAGCAGAAGGAGCAAAGACAGCTTTACCTGTTGGAATAGCATGTTCAGTTGTTGGGGTCATCATTGGAACCTTGACGCTCACAGGAGCTGCTAGCACTGTTGGACAAGTTATAATCGAAGTTGGTAAAACTAATTTATTTCTATCTTTGTTTTTAACGATGATCATGTGCTTAATTCTTGGAATGGGAATTCCTACCATTCCAAATTATATCATTACCTCTGCTGTTGCGGGCCCTGCTCTCTTTGAGTTGGGAGTACCTTTGATTGTTAGTCACATGTTTGTATTTTATTTTGGAATCTTGGCTGACTTAACTCCTCCTGTTGCGCTTGCCTGTTTTGCTGCAGCCCCTATTGCAAAAGAAAGCGGATTTAAAATATCCCTTCAAGCAGTTCGGGTAGCGCTGGCAGGATTTTTAATTCCTTATATGGCTGTTTATAGTCCGGCATTAATGCTGCAAGGTTATGATGGTCAAAATTTTTGGCCATTCCTCTTGTCTTTTATATTTATTCTTTTTAAGGCAATAATTGCCATTTTATTTCTTGGCTCTGCAGTAATTGGTTACATCAAACAACCCTTAAGCATATTTGATCGATTATTGTGCGTTTTAATTGCAAGTTTTTTAATTCTAGCGCTTCCGCTTACTGATGAAATAGCAGCTGGATTAATTATTCTGTTTTTTATTATCCGAAGATTTAAAGCAAAAACTAGATGAGTCTTTGTATTTTAGCTGCTGCAAAGACTAGTATTGTTGCAGCATCTCTATTTACCTTAAGCTGGACACATTCTGTTGAAAAAATTGAGTGGCAAGAGGATTGGAAAATAGAAAATTCACACTTAGAAATTATTGAGGCAAGAGTTCAGGGTTCTGGAGCAGGCATGGATCCTCCCGAAGGATCAAAATTCAAACAAGGCTGGTGGACTTACAAACCAAATCAACTCAAAGTTAAAGAATTACTTTTGTCTACGTCTGATACTAATTTAGAAAATTGGAAAATTTGTTATAATGGAAATTGCCAGGTATTAAAAAAGAATAACGAAAATCCAATTAAGCTTTATCCTTGCAAATCTAATTAATCTAAACTTTAATCGCAATAACAATTGCAATTAAGATTAATGCACTAGCAGATATATAATTTAAAGTTCTTAAATTAGTTTTTAATTTATCCGAAATAGTTTTGGCAATTCCAGAATAAATAGCTAACGTTAAAAAATCCAAAACTACATAACTAGACATAAGAATAAAAAATTGAATTAAGTAATTTCCATCTGGTTTTAAAAAAGTTGGAAAGATCGTTACAAAAAAAATAACTGCTTTTGGACCAAAAAAAGCAATTAAAAATCCATCTATGTAAAGTGATGTATTAGATTTTATTTTTAAGTTAGTGTTAATATCAATTTTAGATTTAATTTTTACATATCCGTAGGCAATATAAAACAAATAAAAAATTCCTGCCCATTTAAAATAAATAACAATATTAGGAAACATTTTTATAAGTGCGCCAAATCCTAATAGCACCAAAATACCCTGTAATGTATTTGCTGAAACATCGCCAAAAGCTGTCCACAAGCTTCTTCCAAATCCATAATTTAAAGATTGGGACATAATCAACACCCTTGGCGCGCCAGGCGTAATAAACATAAACAGTATTATCTGTAAAAAAATTAAATAATTATCAGGAAGCATTATGCGTGCTCTAAAGGTAAAGTAGAAGTTTGTTTTATTTCTTCCATTGAAAAACTTGTGCTTACATCTGTTAAATCAATTTTATCTGTAAGTTTTTTATAAAATTCATCATATTTTTCTATGCTAGGCACTAATACTTTTAGTAAATAATCTATCGATCCGCTTAGTCGATAAAACTCGACTACCTCATCCATATCATTAATTACTTTCACAAATTTTCTCGCCCATTCCATATTATGATTACTGGTTTTTACCTGAACAAAAGCAACTACGTTTAAATTTAATTTGAATCGGTCAACGACAGCAACTTTTTTAACAATATAACCTTGTTTGTAGAGCTTATTAATTCTAGCCCAGCAGGGAGTTGCCGATAAGCTTACCTTTTTTGATAATTCGGCAATGGGAATATCTGCATTTTCTTGAAGAACAGATAATATTTTCTTATCAATGTCATTTAGCATAAAATAAACCAGTTTTAATTTATTATTTAGAATAATATTCTAATTTAAATACTTTTATAGCATATTTTTAACTTATTTTTCTACTAAACTTGAATATTGTAGGAAAAAATTTACATAAGCCCCAAATTAGTATTTTCGTTTGATCACGTTTTTCAAAAGTTAAGCAAATACTGAGAAAAAATAAGGAAATATATAAAAAAATGACATTAAAAATAAATGATACAGCACCAAACTTCGATGCTGAGACAACCAAAGGAAAAATAAATTTATATGACTGGGCTGGTGATAGTTGGATTGTTCTTTTCTCACACCCAAAAAACTTTAC
>Ga0181564_10003245_pt1 | contig 13993 bp, 9 predicted proteins | sample 011ome_24_FD_134512 | JGI IMG/M metagenome (GOLD analysis project Ga0181564, IMG submission 134512) | Coastal salt marsh microbial communities from the Groves Creek Marsh, Skidaway Island, Georgia - 011513CT metaG (megahit assembly) | ecosystem: Environmental > Aquatic > Marine > Intertidal zone...
CGCGTTGGTGGGTTCAATGCCGCCACAAACACCGCTACCCAACCCCCAAGGTACAATCGGAATGGCGCGCTCTTGAGCAAAACGCACCACCGCCTGGACGTCTTCAGTATGTCGCGGACGCACCACACAGGCAGGCGCACTGAGCGCCTCGCCGCGCCAATCCTGCCAGTGCTTTAGACACCAACGATCAAACCGGTATTCCGCGAGGGTTTCAGCATCATGGGCTACCTGATCAGCGCCAATCAATTCAGCCAGCTGCTCTAGCATTACCTGCATCTCCACATTCACTGCTGCCGGCCATAAAACCCGCCCGACTCGCGCGATCAATTTCCTCGCAGTTTTTAACTTCTGCATTTTTTCGCGCGTCGTCCCAACCCAGCAACGCGGCCATCGCCTCTGCGGCCTCGGGAAGGATAGACAGGCCTGCGGCTTCGTCGAACCAAGCGCGACTGCTACGCCGCGCCCAGTAGTCCTCGAGGCGTTGGGCGCCCTCATGCAACACCGCATGGCGTGCCTCTGCCGCCACCAGGCTTTTTTCGAGGGCGAGGCGCGCAAGTTCAGGGGCCTCGGTGCCGTACAGCCGTGCAATGCGCTCCGCGTGCGTCATGTCCAGGCCTTCCAATGTCGCGGCCAGCGTTATGCTCTCTCCACCGGGAAGCGGTACCTCACCGGTTGAACAAGGCCTCGCTGTGAAAGCATAGTTTTCGATCAGCTTATCGACGATACGCTCGGCCATGGCCCGGTACGCTGACAGCTTGCCGCCTCCCACTGACAGCATGCCACTGGGAGAAATCCACACTTCATCCTTGCGCGAGAGTTCTTTGGAGGCGCGCCCCGAGCCGTCACCCACCAACGGCCGAATCCCCGACCACACCGAGACAATCCGGCCTGCAGAGAGGTTTGCCTCCGGCATTACACGCCGGGTTGAAGACAACAAATAATCGACATCCTGCTCCGTTACCGGGGGCCAGTATTCAAATTCGGGATGGTAGTCGTCGGTGGTCCCGATGTACGTGTAGCGACCCAGCGGCACCGCAAAAATGCGACGGCTATCACGCGTCCGCATGACCACCGTGTTGCGCACCGGTAAATCAGCATTATCGAAGACCAAGTGAACCCCTCGACTCAGCGCCAACCGGTTTTGCTGATCCCCCTCGAGTCCACATACCTGGTCTACCCAGGGCCCTGCGGCGTTAACCACGGCCCGAGCCGTCACCGTTACCTCACGCTGATCCCCCGGAAGCGTCGACACGGCGCTAACCACAAAGTCGCCCTCACGTCGAATATTCACGGCTCTCAGATAGGTGGAGACCACGGCACCGTGATCGATCGCCGAACGTACTGTCGCGACGGTCAATCGCGCGTCATCAGTCAGGAACTCCGGGTACACCACGGCGCCGTTTAACTGCGATCGCTCAATCAGCGGTTCTCTTCGGGCAAGTTCCTCCCTCGACCAAACCTCATGGTAATCCTCTCGCTCCACGCCGCCCAGCCGCTCATAGGCCCACAGTGCGGCGCGCAGCATCAACTTACTCTGCAGGTTACTGGTTGGTATTACATAAGGCGTTTTTTGCGCGAGGTGCGGTGCAATACGATGCAATGTACTGCGCTCTGATGCGGACTCCTTAACCACTGCCACATCGCCAGATACCAAATAGCGCAGGCCCCCGTGAATCATTTTTGAACTGCGACTCGACGTTCCACTGGCGAGATCCTGCGCCTCAATCAGTGCGACCGAGAGACCCCGCATGGCCGCGTCTCTCGCGACGCCCGCGCCTGTGATACCGCCGCCAATCACCAACAAATCAAAAGTTTGATCAGACAACGCGCCGACGGAGCGGACCCGGTCAGACTGGTTGAAATCTTGATACGCCACAATACCACCCCCAGATAGCCCCTAATGTACCAGCACTGATCGAAGCGGGGGACGAAAAAAGAAAAAAGGGCCCCGCAGGGCCCTTTATCTTAGAGGACTGGCAACTACATCTCCCACCTGAGGTTGGCGAAGATCGTCCTGCCCTCCCAGTCATACTGGGAATAGAACGCAGAGTTACCCTGAGTGTTGACCTCGCCCAGATTAAGCGTGGTCAATCTTGGCGGCTCCTTGTCAAAGATGTTAGATACGCCGAGGCGAACAGTCGCACCATTGTCAAAGCTATAGGCCACCGAGGCGTTGTGATAAACCACGGTATCGGTGTCGAGCACCACCCTCACCTCTCTGCCGCGCAGCGAGACAGTGTTACCACCATAGCTATCGTAGTTGCTGGAGTCACCAATAATATTTGCTACCCAGGCGCCCGACCATGCGCCATTCTGGAGTGCGGCAGAAACCCGACCGGTCCACTTGGGCTCCCCTACCTCTCCATTAAAGTCCTGAGCAGTATCCTCAAACAGAGCGACGGTGTCCTCAATCTGGAAAGTGTGCTGAGTCTCGAGGGTCAGCATACCAACGGGCGTATCGGTCACCCAGGTCGCCGCCAGATCCCAGCCTCGGTTGCGCTGTTCAGCCACGTTAATGTATGAGTCGCGAATGTTGTCCACGCCCTGATCCAGCGCACGACGCTCAAACAGTGCACACAGCGGGTCATTGGGGAAGAAATCCGAGTTATAACAGGCGGAGACGATCGTTGATGCGCCCAGCTGCGATACCTGATCTTCGATTTTGATATCGAAAAAGTCAGCCGAGATGCTCAGATTTGCGAAGTCGGGCTGCCAAACAATGCCGATCGTGTTGGCCTCGGAGGTTTCGGCCTCTAGCACCCCAAGACCACCACCCGTCACGATGGTTGCGCTTATGGGCGCCCCCGTGAAATCAGGAGCAATACCATCGGCAGCACAGTTATCAGCCAAGCGCTGCGAGACGCTACCGTCCGCTAGGTTGGTGCCCCAGCGAATACAAGGATCCACGCGTCGCTGTCCGGTGAATGAGGTTTGATTCGCCAGATAAAGCTCGTAGAGCGCCGGGGTACGGAAAGATGTGCCCGAACTTGCTCTGACCCTTATCTCGGGCGTCAGCTCCCAATTAACCCCCAGTTTCCACGTAGAATCACTCCCGTATGAATCAACGTCAGTGTAACGTGCAGAGGCGTTCACCATCAGGTTGTGAATGAGCGGTACATCCGAAATCACCGGCACCTCTATCTCGCCAAAGATCGCCGTTGTGGAATCATCGCCCTCAGTAATACCCGCAGCGGTATTACCCCAGCCATTAGCCGCCAAGGTTATTTCACCCGGGACATCTCTGATCTCGTCCTCGCGGTATTGGAAGCCAATCGCGCCCAGCACTTCGCCCGCGGGCAGATCAAATAGCGGCCCAGAGACTGTGCCCTCTATACTCCACTGCGTGTACTCCGTGTTACCCGTCTCACGCCCGAACAGGAATTCCCGCTCCTCAGGCGTCAGGACACCGTTATTGAAGTCGGGATCCAGCCAGCGAGGATCCATACACGGCACACCCCGCACCGAGGTGGTTTGCCCCACACAGGAGCCGGTCTGGAACCAACTCGAGGTGACGGAGTCATCATAGATCTGGTCAGAAATATAATCGCCGTCTGATCGAGAGTATTGACCGGAGACATCCCAGGAATAATCTCCAAAAGAACCGGAGAAGCCTAGGAGTGCTCGGCCGTAACTCACTTCTACAGAGTCATCTGCGTGATCCGTGATCGGTGTGGGACTCAGCCACTGAGCACCGCGCCAACCCTGAGAGAGCGAGCTCCCAGCGAAGAAATCCTCGTTGTAAATGTAAGTCCAGAACTGACGGTAGCTGTTGACGTAAGTTTCCCGCCGACTCATTAAGACTTCACCGTACATGGTCAGGTCATCTGTCAGCTGATACTCAGCATCGGCATACAGGGTGTAAACCTCGGTTTTAGGTACCAGCGAGGATCCGTCCTGAAACGGGTGATCGGCATTAGTGACCGCCGCGGTGGCATCGCTATAGTCCACAGGGAACCAACCAGCAGGCGCTTCCATTTGACCAGGAAATGCGTCCTGAAAGCCCGGGATGTAGTTGCCGAGGTCACCGTCGTAGTCGTACTGCGCCTTGGTGCCGCCCGGCAGGCCGCTGTAGTCATAAATCCAGATGTGACCCCATCGCAAATCATTACAGTGAGGAGACCCTGTTCGCGGATCGACAATATCGGCGCGGTCACCCGTGTCAGGGTCAAACACGTATTGTTCACCGCAATCAAAATAGTCGCGGTTACCCTTCTTGAGCTCCTTGCGCTGAATGAAGTCGCCCATAATGCTGAAGTGCCCCTTATCAAAGGAGTTGCCCCAGCGGAGGCTCAAGCGATTCTCTGCGCCACCCGAATCAGTGGGTTGCGCCGTATAAGCATCGAACCCAAAACCGTCGTCCTTACGCGTAATCACGTTGACTACGCCCGCGACCGCATCTGAGCCGTAAACCGTCGACGCACCGTCTTTCAGGATTTCAATTCGGTCGACCGCAACAATCGGCATGAGATTGAGGTCAAAAGACGATACCTGGCCACGCACGCCCGCGGGACCGATACGCCTGCCATTCAGCAGCACCAGGGTTCGTGCCGCACCCAAGCCGCGCAGCGAGATGGTTGAGGTACCGACACCGCCTTCCTGCACAAATGCACTGGAGGTAGCAGTGGTTACCTGAGCCGAACCTGACGCAATCGTCGTTGTCTGCAGTAAAGATCCGACATCGGCGATACCCTGAACGACCGCGGTATCAGCCGAGATGACATCCATCGGTGAAGCCGAGGAGTAGCCGTCTCGAATAATGCGGGAGCCGGTAACCACCACCTCTTCGACTGTTTCGTCCTCATTGAGGATCAACTGGGCATCAGTCTCCGAATCCAGCAGTTCTTCTTCGAGCTCCTGCGCCCAAACGCTGGAACCCGCCACTCCCAGCGCGGCCGACACAGCAAAAGACAAGATCTTTTTCCTACTACACGGTTTGGCCATCATCGTCGACTCCTACAGGGCAAGTCTCGCCAAAGGGGAGCCGCCACTGATTCTTTGTTGATTACATTTTGGTTAATTTTTCCGATAGTATCCGACAAGCCCGCAGTGCAGGCAAGCCCCCTTGAGCGTGCTGCCAGAGCTTTTTGTTAGCGCAAATTCAACTCTCTACGTGCGGATCATCGTGATACGAAGAAGCAATTGCGTCTGTTAAGAGTGGCCATTAAGGTAACGTTAACTTTCGACTGAAAAATGCCCGACATGCCAAGAATTCAGCTACAACCTGATCGACTCGAAGAGCTTACGGGCGACCTGATTCGCTCCCCTATTTCGACCCCCACTTTCCTTAATTCGGTGCCAAAATGTGGTACCCATATGATCAAGAATATCGTTCGCACTTTTGTGCCTGCAGAACAACATTATGAAGACGTGTTCATTCAGATCCCGATTCTGCAGCGTCACGCAAGTGCCTTTAACCCGAACAAGCCTCGATTAAGTTGGGGACATCTGCTCTTCTCAGATAACGCTGGCATTGCTTTGAGAGACGCCTATCACATTCTCATGGTTCGAGACCCCTATGATTGGGTGCTCGCCAGAACGCGTTTTTTTCTTTCGGACAACTTTCAGGGAAATATGGAAAACCTGAAGAGCGGACAACTGACGCTCGAGGAAGTGATGAACCTCATGATTTGGGGAATCCACCAAAAAGCGCCGCCACTCAGAGATATTTTTGATCTGAATGCCTGCGCGTGGATGGGCACCCGGGCGCGGGTGGTTCGTTTCGAGGATCTCCTCCACAACGTTATCAACCTCGAGAGCGATGCGGCCGAGGCATTTTTTTTCGACCTGCTGAGCCCCATGGGCATGGCCGAGTTACCGGGGGATTGGCGAGATCGCGTGCGACTTGGCAGCAGCAAGGAATTAAGCGCCACCTACCGCGACAACCTCTCGGGCAAAGCGCTTGAGCTTCCCGACAAATTACCCGACACACAGAAGCGTCTGGTGGACTATGCCGCGCCCGGTCTGCGCCAACTGTTGGGCTACACTTAAGCGCTATATTGAGCGTGCAACAGCACTTTTAGAATCAAACCATCGCTTTTGGGAGCAAGAGCCATAAATGAAACGACTACTGATTGTCGGCGGCGGATCGGCCGGCTGGATGACGGCGGCGTACTTAAACGGCGCGCTTAACAACAGAGGCGTTACCGCCAAGGTTCAAATCACGCTCCTTGAGTCACCGGACATACCCCGAATTTCTGTGGGTGAAGCGACAATCCCTTCCATGCGGCATTTGCTGTCTGTTGTGGGCATTCCTGAAATCGAGTTCATGCGCGCCACTGACGCGACATTCAAGCAATCGATCAAATATCAGAATTGGGTGCAAAACGACGGGAGCTTCTACCATCACCCCTTCACCAGCATGCGAGAGCAACCACTGGATCACGCCGGTGAACGCTGGCTCGCCAGCGATCAGAGCATGCCTTTCATGGACACTTGCTCTGTGCAGCCCGCTGCCTGTGAGGCGGCTTTAGCGCCCGCCATGCGACAACGTTGGTCACTACCCTATCGGCTCAACTACGCCTACCACATGAATGCGCAGAAATTTGCCGATGTGCTGCGAGATTTTTCAACCGCGCGTGGCGTTACCCACGTGATGGCTAATCTTGAGCAGGTAGATCAGGATGCTCGAGGATGGATTCAGTCCGTTCAAACCGATCGTGCTGGCGCGCTTTCGGCTGACCTTTTCGTCGACTGCACCGGCTTTAAAGGCCGCCTGATTGCACAAACGTTACAAACTGAATTTGAGGATTACTCTCAATATTTGCTCTGTAATCGCGCGGTGACAATGCACCTTCCCTATGAGCGTTTCTATCCTGGTTTTGTGCGCCCCTACACAACAGCAACCGCCTTGAGTAGCGGCTGGGTATGGGACATCCCCATGCAGAATCAACGATCCATTGGTTATGTCCACTCGAGCGATTTTATCGACAAAGCTGACGCAGAGGCTGAGTTGCGCGCATATCAAGGGGACGGCACGGAAGATCTGGCGGTTCGATTCGTGGACTTCAAAGTGGGCCGCAGAAAAGCCCTTTGGAACGCTAACTGCATTGCCATTGGCCTGGCAGGTGGCTTTATAGAGCCGCTCGAATCCACAGGGCTATACCTCAGCGATTTGGGTGCGGTGCTGCTGGCTGAGCACTGGCCACGGGATCAGACGCTCGTGCCTGCGATGGCAAGCCGGTACAACCGCCTCATGGCGAATCGGTACTATGAGATTCTAGACTTCATCAATATGCACTACTGCTTGACAAAACGAACCGATACGCCGTTCTGGCGAGAAGTGCAAAAACCCGAGAGAGTCAACCCAAGACTCAAAGCAAAACTCTCTATGTGGAAGCAAAAACCACCCACCGCCCATGATTTCGAGGACCAGTGGTTTTCTGGAATGAACGAGACAAATACGGTGTTTGATTTCTCGACGATAGGCGGCAGACCTCCCATCGACACCGGAGGCCTGTGGAATCATGAAAGTTATGAATGCATTCTTTACGGGATGCATTATCTACAGAAAGAGTCTGCGCAGTGGTACGGACAATCCCGACCCCCGACACAGCCTTCGCCACGGGTTAAGGAGTTTTTGGGGACCCTACCCCAGCTTCCAGACCACGCCGAGTGGCTTCAAACCGCATTGGGTATGCTTTCTTATCATCCTAACGAAGTACCGAAAGGCTGGCAGCACAAAGGCTCAGAGGTTTATTCTTAGGCTCTCGCCGAGCCCTCATGGCTCGCGCGTTTCGCTGGAGTCCGCTCACATGAAACCATTTGTTTTGCTCACATTGCTGTTGTCCTTAATGGCGTGCCAGGCGGAAGACCACAACCCAGAAATTACCCCACAGGATACCGGTGCAGAATTAAAAGAACCGGTGGCAGCAAAACGGCCCCACACAATGGAGATTCATGGGGATCGGCGTGTCGACGACTATTATTGGTTGCGAGACGACTCGAGGACAGATCCCGAAATTCTGGCGTATCTGGAGCAAGAAAATGCGTGGACTGCACATGAATCTCAAGCCTCACAGGCACTGCACGCGACACTGTATGAAGAGATGGTGGGACGACTCTCACCAGAAGACAGCAGCGTCCCGATTCGATTAGGCGAACATTGGTATTACACCCGCTTTCAGGCAGGCCAGGATTTTGCCATCCACGCCAGACGCAAGGGCAGTCTCGAGGCGGAAGAGGAAATACTGCTCGACGGCAATGTCAGAGCTGATGGCTACGACTTCTATAACATGGCAAACCTACTGCCCTCGGACGACGGACGTTTCATTGCCGTGGCTGAAGATTTTCTGGGGCGACGCATCCATGACATCCGAATATTGGATACCCAAAGCGGGGAGTTCCTACCCGATCAACTGTCGGGGGCCGCGCCAGATCTCGCCTGGTCTGCCGATGGTCAGTACTTGTTCTATATCCGACGAGACCCGCAGACACTGCTCGCCAAGTTTGTCATGCGTCACCGACTTGGGGCGCCCGCTAGCGAAGACGTGATGGTTTACGAGGAGTTAGACGATACTTTCTATACGAGTTTGTTTCGAAGCCGATCCGGCGCTTGGCTGGTGCTACAGCACAATGAAACCACCACAACCGAAACCCAGATACTCTCGGCAGCGGAGCCCACCGGAGACTTCCAGCCCGTTGTGCCCCGCGAAACGGGGCACGAGTACGCGATAGAAGATGCGGGGGAAAAACTCTACATTCTCTCTAACTGGGGCGCCAAAAATTTTCGGGTGATGATTTCAGACATCGTGACGGCGGCCGACAAGACCCAGTGGCAGGAGCTTCTTCCTGAAACAGAAGATACCTTACTGGACGGCATGACCACGATCAGTGACTGGCTGGTGCTGGAACAGCAGCAGAATGGCCAGCGGAGCCTGTGGGCGCTAAATACCCAGACCGACGAAAAGATCTTTATCAATAACGACGAGGCTGCCTCAGCATATTGGGCCGTCGATAACGTCAGCGCTGACACTACGGTTGTCCGCTACCTGCAAACCAGCCTAACGAAACCCAATCAAACTTGGGAAGTTAATCTGGCTACGGGAACAAGAGCGCTATTGAAAGAGGAGCGCGTGCCCGGCGATTTCAGTGCCGATCGCTACGCGACCAGGCGAATGGATGTGGCCGCTCGAGACGGGGAATTGATACCCGTCACCTTGGCGTTCCATAAAGACACGCCGTTAAATGGGACCGCCCCGGGCCTGATTTACGGCTATGGATCTTATGGTAGCTCCACCCTGCCTTACTTTAATCCGGCGCTTATGAGCCTGCTAGATCGCGGATTCGTCTACGCTATCGCCCACATTCGTGGGGGCCAAGAAAAGGGCCGGGGCTGGTATGAGGCAGGGAAGATGATGAATAAGGTGAATACCTTTACCGATTTTATCGACGCCACTGCCGCGCTACAGGATCAGCAAATATTTGATACCACGCGAACCTATGCCCGTGGCGGTAGCGCAGGCGGGTTACTCATGGGCGCCGTGCTGAATATGGCTCCGGATTTGTATCACGGCGTCATCGCTGCAGTGCCCTTCGTCGACGTGATCACCACGATGCTGGACCCCTCAATACCATTGACCACGGGAGAGTGGAACGAATGGGGAGACCCTCGTGAGAAGGCCGCGTACGACTACATGCTCGCTTATTCGCCTTATGATCAGGTGAAGGAGCAGGCGTATCCACACCTGTTAGTCACCACTGGCCTGCATGACTCACAGGTTCAGTACTTTGAACCGGCAAAATGGGTCGCCAAACTTCGGGCAAAGCGCACCAATCGCAATAAACTGATGTTGTATACCGACATGTCTGCAGGACATAGCGGTGCCTCGGGCCGGCTCAAGCGGTTTGATGATTACGCCAGAGAGTTTTCGTTTCTTGTTTCACTGGCGGAAGGGCAGGACGCGAGGGGGGTGCAAAGCCCAACCCAGCAGTCTTCAATCGTCACCGAGCGAGTTAATTAATTTGATGCCGGCGCCCGCTTCGTCAGACAGGGTGCCGTCTCTCACAGACACAGTGCCGCCCACTACCACGTACTGCACACCAGCCGGTGCCAAAAACGGGCTCTGATAACTCGCGCGCGCTGCCACTCGAGTTGCGTCAAATAAGACCAAATCTGCGTCCGCGCCGACTTGTATTCGACCTTTATCGCGAAACGCTGACGCGAACGCCTCCATACGTTGTGCGGGCAGCAAGCTTAGCCGTGCAATGGCATCGGAAAGGGTCAGTAGCCGCTCCTCACGCACGTACTGGCCCAATACGCGGGTGGACGTACCTGCTCCATTGGGCACGACCTTACGCTCATAACTCGCGAGCGGCATAGCGTCGCTAGCCACCATCACGTGGGGTCTGCTAATGGCGCGGCGATTCCAATCCTCGCGAATATAGTGGTGCATGGTTTGCCCATCCGGCCGTTTAATCCTATAGGCGTTGAAGGTTGCTTCCGTGAGCCACTCGCCAGTTTCCGCCCACTGCACGTCACCATAATCAATCGCAAAAATCTCCCGCCAGTTGCGGGAAAAAACGTCGGATGAAATAGCCGCTGACCCCGACGTCCACGGGAACATCTCTGTCGTTACATCCACTCCTCGCGCTCTGGCCGCGTCAATTTTGTCGAGCCAATCATCCACGCCACTCATTGCGCTGGCATTCAGATGGCAGATATGGAGGGACGCTCCCAAGCGTTCCGCAACTGCGAGGACTTCCGCCAATCCTGCGGGATCACCATCGATACCGCGACGAACGTGGACAAATACAGGCACCTCAAATCGGGCAGCCACTGAAAAAATCATGTCACGCTCTGGGTCGTCCACCGCGCGGGTCATGTAATCGAGGAGCAGACCGATACCCAGGCCACCCGCGGCAAGCTCTCGCTCCATGATCATCTTGATACGATCGATTTCCTCTTGATTGGCTGGCTGGGTGAATGCCCTTCCCGACATATCGATCCGACCGGAGCGCGCCACCTCTGCTATCGCCTCGGGATCGATGACCTGCATGCGAATCCAGGCGTGCCCTACGGAGGCGCCAAAATGCGTCAGTGGCTTCTCCCCCAACTGCCGCCCGTGCCGAGCGATCGGAAAGGCGCCCGCTTCCAGCTCCAGTACGGTCGTGACCCCGTCCAATAGCTCTAGCCGGTATCCCGGTTCGGCCATACTGTGAGAATGCAAGTTGATGAATCCCGGACTCACAACCAGACCGCTGGCATCGATCGATCGATCGGCCCTCAGCGGCATCTCGCTGATTGCCACAATCTTGCCCTGTCTAATACCGAGGGACCTCACGGCATCCAGCTGGCTCTCCGGGTCAATCACCCGGCCGTGGTTGATTACCAGGTCATAGTCGGTATCTGCTGAGACAGCGCCCGCGCCCAAAGCCAGCAACGCGACAGCGGCAAAGCGTAGCCCGCCAAATAAGTGCAGTGCTTGATTAAAAATCATAGAAACGCCCTGCAAAAAAAACGGGCTATTTTTGAATCGTGCTGCCATCGCGGATCACACTCGACTCCGCGGTTACTCGCCCCCGGATATACATACCGTCTGCGCCACCACGACGGTCGATCCTCTCTCTGTCGCCAAACGCTGTAATCGGCGTGAACACCGCGGGTTAGCGAGGAGAATATTCGCTCCAATCGATTCACCGAGAAAAGAATCGCCAAGACAACCAGAGACATCTTGATAACTGTGCCGTTACCCGCAACGGGAATGATCACGCCAATTGAGGCCAAAACCCAGATTGTCGCCGCTAAAGTGACGCCCAAAATCACACTGTCTTTTGCCAACATCACCCCCACACCAAGAAATCCAATCCCGGTCACGATCTGACCAATAATTCTTGTGGGGTCGGAAGAGTTAGGAAAAAAATGTTGCGATATCGTCAGGAAAATATAGGTCCCAAGCACAATGAGCGACGCGGTAAGGATACCGACCGGCTTGCCTTTGACCTGACGCTCGAGACCAATAAGACTCCCGTAGAGAATACAACTCCCCGCCGAACTCCATAGAAAATGCTCGATCGACAGCAGATCTTGAATCTCGTCCATAGGCCACCGCGGTACGACAGCACCCCTCAAAAAAAGATCAGAAGCATCGCGTGTTGGCTAGAACAATACCTTGGGCAGAAGATAGTGATCCAGCAACATTATCGGGAAAATCGCCATGAGGTATACGATCGAGAAGCGGAACATCTTCATGGCGTCGCTATTTTTCATAGTGCGCAGCAACGTCACGGCCTGAAAAATAAATACAGCGCCGAGTGCCGAGGCTCCAATGAGGTAGAGCCAACTGCTCATTCCCGTGGCAACGGGCAGTAACGTTGCCACAAACAACATAAGGGTGTAGAGCAGTATGTGCTGTGCCGTGTACCGCGATCCGTGGGTAACTGGCAACATCGGAATTTCTACCTTGGCATATTCCTCTTTACGCGCAATCGCGAGCGCCCAAAAGTGAGGCGGCGTCCAGGCAAAGATAATCAGCACCAACAACAGGGCGTGACCATCCACCTGATTCGTCACTGCCGTCCAACCCAGCAACGGCGGCATCGCGCCAGCCAATCCGCCGATGACAATGTTCTGCGGCGTCGCTCGCTTCAAATACAGCGTATAAATAAAGGCATACCCTACCAAGGAGGCGAGCGTGAGCCACGCCGTTAGCGCATTGACCTGAGTCAGCAATATCAGCATCCCCACCGAGCACAGAACAAATGCAAAGACCGCAGCGCTCTGCGAGTCGATTTTGCCCTTAACAATGGGTCGGCTGGAGGTGCGCGCCATGATGGCATCGACGTGTTGATCTGCGAGATGGTTAATCGCGGCCGCTGACCCAGAGCACAGCGCAATGCCGAGACTGGCGAAGATCACCACACGAGGGTCCACCGCGCCGGTCGTTGCCATGCACATACCAACAATCGCGGTCAGGATCATGAGCCAAACCACGTTCGGTTTACATAGCTCGTAGTAGTCCCGCCAGGTGGCGCGCTCTGTCAGACTGGTTTCCATCACTGGAAAAAATTCGCTCCGTCGTGGACTAAGAAAGATCTGCCGCCCAGTGTAATGCATGCCAACGGCATTCGCGCGGTATTTGACCCAAATGTATAAGGCATTATTGACGCCAGCCGCCTGGCGTTGTCAGACTGCCAACTGAATCTCACGGGGGCTAGTACTTTGCTGCACTCAGCGACTCGGCAGCGCATCTCTCTAATGTTTCTGGCAGCCGCAGCGCTTGTCGGGGTTGCTCTGGTTGTCGGCGGATATTGGACACTCTGGCAAACCCGAAATCCACCGTCGGCGTCTGATCTCCCACCTGCGCTGATAGCCTTCACCGAACGCCGGCCATTGGCGGAATTCGCACTCGTGGACGATGCAAAGGGCGTTTTCGATCTTAAATCGCTCGACGCCCGCTGGTCTTTCTTGTTTTTCGGCTTCATGTATTGCCCTGATATCTGCCCCACAACCCTATACGACATGTCACAGGTCAAACGAGACATCCTGGCCACAGGCATCGACACAGACTCCCTGCAGTTTGTTTTTATTTCTGTGGATCCTGCGCGTGACAAAGCGTTGCAACTCCAGCGTTATGTTGAGTACTTCGACCCCGAGTTCGTGAGCGCTACTGGTTCGGTGGGACAATTGACCAACCTGACTAGACAGTTGGGTGCGCCTTTCAGAGCCGAGCCAGAAACAGCTACCAACGTCTATGAGGTAACGCATTCCAGCGCGATTTATCTGGTGGATCCCGCTGGTCGGTATGCTGGCGTCATCAGCCCGCCTTTGGTGCCCAACGAAATTGCCGCGAAATTCCTTAAGCTTTATCGCGCCAACGAGTCCATTTAGTTCACTTGGCGGGACTAGGCCAGCTAAAGCCTACTCCTGCTTACCGGCGTGAACCGTATCGACCCGCGACGGTACACTCTTACTGTGGTCGACCAACAGATAGGCAAACGCATACATCAGCGCCGTGAGCGCCAGAAAAACAATGACGTGGGTCGTGTAGTTAGTGTC
>Ga0181564_10003262_pt1 | contig 13958 bp, 15 predicted proteins | sample 011ome_24_FD_134512 | JGI IMG/M metagenome (GOLD analysis project Ga0181564, IMG submission 134512) | Coastal salt marsh microbial communities from the Groves Creek Marsh, Skidaway Island, Georgia - 011513CT metaG (megahit assembly) | ecosystem: Environmental > Aquatic > Marine > Intertidal...
AAAAGAAAAGAAGATAAGTAAAAATTTATATTTTAGAGCTTTAATTCACTTAATTAGATACTTTTTTTCTAACAAATATAGACAAAATAAATGTCTTATAGATCCATCATCAGAATTTTTTTATAATAATAAAAAACTAGCGAATTATTTTTCAATCCCAATATTAATTGTGGCAAGAATTTTAAAAAAAAAAAAAATTTTTATAAGTATAAATAATGATTGCAATTATTCTGTCGGTCATATTTATGCTGAAATTAATTATCTAAGGGAATTACAACATTTAGAAGGTAAATACTCATCCTCAATAATATGGTTTACAACATCTAGAAAAGAAATTTTAGGAGATGCTTATCATTTATTTGAAAATGAAAATTTTAAAATATTATTTGGTGGTATTAAGAGAATATTTCTTACATTTGTTGCCATACAACACCCATCTATTTCTATTGATGGAGGGGTAAGCCATGTAAATTATGTTTTGGGAAGAAACAATTCACACCGTATTACATACAATAATTTGACAAAAAAAAGATCAAAATTGATGAGTAAGAACCAAAAATTTTATCTAAACAAAAATAAACTGTATCATTATCGTGAAAGTAAAAATAAATTAATGCAAGACTTAAATATAGTAAAAAAATATATAATTATTCAAATCAAAGACAATAGCACCAATGGTACATTAAAACCTTTAAACCCAGATTTACTTTTAAGGACTATAAAACATTTTCAGGATCAACATTATCAAATTGTTTTTGCAGGTAGAGAGCAATTTCCAAGAATTTTTTATAATAAATCTATAATTAATTACGCAAACTCAAAGTATGCATCAGCAGTAAATGATTTTCTTCTTATTGGGCATTGCTCTTTAGTGATTAGTTCAGGGTCTGGATTCTGTGAAATTGCAAGTTGTTTTGATAAACCTTTATTAGTAATAAATGTTCATCATATTAGCCAACATTTTGGACAACGAAAAATTGTTTTGCCCACATTACTTTCTCGAAAATCCAAAAAATTTAATGCAAAAATTCAACACTTATATCTTTGCACTTATGGTCCTGATAATGGCTTTAACACCTTTGATGATTTCTATATTCTTCACATGCCAACCAGTGAGGAGATTTTTATGGCAGCAAAAGAGCTAGAAGGTATGTTATCAGATAATGTTCCACCTTTTACATCTTTGCAAAAAAAAATTCGTGATAAAGGTGTCTGCTCCTTGTTATCGTATGGAAAATCAAGAATATCAGATTATTATCTTTCAAAGCATGAATATTTTTTTAGAAATTAAAAATTATAACTATAAAATTAATTTTTTTTTTAAATAAATTTGCCAGTTTCTTTTAAAAAAAATTGATTTATCATCTATAAACAAATCAAAACTTGGTTTTCCAAAATAAATCTTATTGTATTTGACGCCCCATTTTTTTAATTGTCTTAAAGTTAGTGGTTTAATTTTTTTTTCCACATCTTTTAAGTTTCCATTACATCTTCCCATATAGCGTGCTGTGTACAAAATAATATTGTAACCATTATCATAAGCTTTGTTAATTATTTTAATATTCTTTTTTATTGGAACTGATTTAGAATAATCTCTTAAACGGTCAGTTTTACAAATTACATTATCTATATCAAAACAAATAGTTTTTAATTTCATACAATTGATATATACATTTTATCGAATAATTATTGTGAATATCAAAAATTTATTAAAACGAATATTTCATTTTTTTAATTGGGATCCATGGATAAATATTTCTTATTCACAAGAGGGTGAGGATATGGTTTTAGAAAGAATTTTTGAAAATAAAAAAAAAGGTTTTTATGTTGATGTTGGGGCCCATCATCCAAAAAGATTTTCAAATACATACTTATTTTACAAAAAAGGATGGAGAGGAATTAATATTGACGCAATGCCTGGAAGTATGAAGCTATTTAATAAATTAAGATATAGAGATATTAATCTTGAAATTGGAATTTCAAGCAAAAAAGATAATCTTAAATATTACATATTTAATGAAACAGCTCTCAATACCTTTTCAAAAAAACAAGCTCAAAAAATAAATACTCAAAGAAATTCCTATTATATAGATAGAATAGTTAATATTGATGTAAATCCTTTAGAAAAAATAATAAAGAAATATGCAAATAATAAAAAAATTGATTTTTTAAATATTGATGCTGAAGGATTAGACCTAGATATATTAAAATCCAATAATTGGTCAAAATATAGACCTAAAATTATTTTAGTTGAAATATTGAATAATAACCTTCAAGAAATTCAAAAAAATCCTGTAGGGAGATTTATGAAAAAAAATAACTATATTCTTTTTGCTAAACAAGTTAATACTTTTTTTTTTAAAGATGCTAATATCTCTAAAATATTTAAAAAGTAATGTTGATAAACTAAAAATTTTATTATAATGAAAACTAGTTAATTGTAGACATGAATTTTTCACAAAAATATTTAAATGAAGCTAATCAAATAATTGATAGATTAGATGAAAAAAAAATAGAAAAATTGGTTGATTTAATTAATGAAATTAAATTAAATGATGGTCGTATTTTTTTTTTAGGTGTGGGGGGTAGTGCTGGTAATTGCTCACATGCTGTAAATGATTTTAGAAAAATTGTTGGAGTTGAGTGTTATGCGCCAACAGATAATGTTTCTGAATTAACAGCAAGAACAAATGATGAAGGATGGAAAACTATTTTTGCAGAGTGGCTTAAGGTAAGCAAATTAACTAATAAAGATCTAATATTCATATTTTCAGTTGGAGGTGGAAGTCTTGAAAAAAATATTAGTGTAAATTTAGTTGAGGCTATAAAATATGCAAAGTCATTGGGCTCCAGAATTACAGGTGTAGTTGGTAAAGATGGAGGTTACACTGCACAAAATTCAGATACATGTATAATTATACCAATTGTGAATGATCAAAATATTACTCCGCATACAGAAGCTTTCCAGGCAGTTATTTGGCACTTAATAGTTTCACACCCCAAACTAAAAACCAATCAAACTAAATGGGAAAGTAGTTAATTTTAAAATTTATAAAAAATTTTAAGATTAATGATAAATGACTAAAGCAATTTTTTTAGATCGTGATGGTGTGATAATTAATTCAATTATTATTAATGGAAAACCTTACGCTGCAAGAAAATTAGAATATATTAAAATATTGCCTAATGTTAAAGAGTCTCTTAATAGACTGATATTTGATAACTGGAAAATTTTTGTTGTAACTAACCAACCAGATGTTGCTCGTGGAATAATTTCAAAAGAGGATGTAGAAGAAATTAATACTTATCTTGAAAATATATTGCCAATTACTAAATTTTACACTTGCTATCATGATGATGAAGATTTTTGTAATTGTCGAAAACCTAAACCTGGTTTATTGATTTCTGCAGCCTTAAACAATAAGATAGATTTAAACAAAAGCTATATGATAGGAGATAGATGGAAAGATATTGAGGCAGGTAAAAGTGCAGGTTGTAAAACATTTTTTATAGATTATGATTATAAAGAAAAGAAACCAACCAATTATACTTATAGAGTAAAATCTCTTAGTGAAGCTGTTAAAATAATAATAGGATAAATAGCATGAAAAAATTAAATAATCTAAAGGTAAAAATTTTTGCAGACGGTGCAAATAAAAAAAATATGCTTGATATGAACTCAAAGTCATTCATCAAAGGGCTTACCACAAATCCCACTTTAATGAAAAAAGAAGGAGTTACTGATTATAGGAATTTTTGCAAAGATATTTTAAACACAATTAAAGAAAAACCAATCTCATTTGAGGTTTTTTCAGACGACTTTAAAGAAATGGAAAGACAAGCCATGGAAATTGCGAGCTGGGGTGAAAATGTCTATGTTAAAATACCTGTAACTAATACAAGAAAAGAAACTTGTTACGAAACTATTGAGAAATTATCGAAAGAAAAAGTAAAATTGAACATAACTGCAATAATGACTTTAACTCAAGTAAAAGAAGTTGCATCAGTCCTTCATCAAAATGTTCCAAGTTATGTTTCTGTTTTTGCTGGACGAATAGCGGATACAGGTATAGATCCCGAACCAATAATGGCTGAAGCAGTAAAACTTTTAAAAGAAGTGCCAGCCTCAGAATTGATTTGGGCTAGTCCACGTGAATTATTGAATATTTTTCAAGCAGATAGAATTGGGTGCCAAGTAATTACCGTAACCAATAGCATTTTAAGTAAACTCTCTTTAATTGATTATGATTTAAATGAGTACTCTCTTGATACTGTAAAAATGTTTTATTCTGATGCTGTTGATGCAGGATTTAAACTTTAGTTTTAATGAAATTTTCATTTGTTTTATGCACTAGAAATAGTGAGCGGGTATTAGCTGAAGTAGTAGAAAGTATCGTATATCAAAAAATTGATCATAGATTAATAGAGGTTATTTTGGCTGATTATAATTCTTCCGACCAAACTATTGAAATTGTAAAAAATATTTTAAAAAAGAATAAAATAACATTTAATTTAATTAAATGCCATAAACCAGGAAAAACCCCCGCATTAGAAATGGCTTTAGATAAAGCTATCGGAGATTATTCTATAATTATAGATGATGATAATATTTTAGATAAAAATTATATTCAAGAGGCTGAAAAATTATTAGTAGATCCTAACTGGGGATGTATAGGATCCTATGGAATTGTAGATAAAAATTTAATTTTGCCAACTTGGTTCAATGAATATAAAGGACATTATGCAATAGGATTACCTTTAGGAGCTAAGGATTGGGTTTGGGGCGCATGTTGCATAATCAATATGATTGTATGGAAAAAATTAAGAAAGGAAAGTTTTGAAATTCAATTAAACCCTAAAAGAATAAATCATTCGCATCCTATAGAATTTGGTGGCGAAGACACTGAATTGTCTCTTGCCATATGTATGCTTGGATACAAAGTAAAATTTATGGAACAGTTAAAATTTATTCATAAATTTGAACAAAAAAGATTAAATCAAAAATATTTTTTAGAAAATGTTCGTGGAGTCTGTAGAGCTGTCCCAGTTTTAGAAATTTATAGGTTAATAATTTATAAATCAAAATATTTATTTCCTAAAACTTTTTGGAAATTAGTTTTATTCAAGATTATAGTCGGATGTATTATAAGATGTATAATTAATTTTTTATTAAAAAAACATTTTAAAGCTAAATATAATTATGAAATTATTTTTGGAATATTATCAGGATTTACATATTTCAGAAAAAATTTTGATATAATTTATAATAGACTAACATTAATAAAAAAATCAGTTTCCAACTTTCATAAATAAATTAGAAATTTTAATTTTCAAATAATTTTAATTAATTTTTAAAAAAGCTAATCTGGTTTGTTTAATCCACTTTATAGGATATTCTTTAACAAGCTCATGAAGAAGATCTCCAATTTCTGACTCAACATCATAATCATGCCACATAACAATACCTGGTCGTTGAATATATTTCAAAACATTAAATGTATCAGATTTGACAGTTTCATAATCGTGGCCACCATCTATAAAAGCAATATTAAAAAGTAGTTTACTAAAGTCATAAGTTGTAGAGTCATGATATATTTGCTCCACATTTTTTAAATGAAGATGTTTTTTTTTGATCTATCTTTACTTTTTACTAATAAATTATCATAAACAAATTTTAGTGTTTTTGAGGTCTTTTCAGGTAAATCAATAGTAATTACTTTACACTTGTCAGGAATATTTTGAGCAACATTTAGCGTTGTATTTCCATCAAATGTTCCAATTTCTAAAAAATTTTGACCCATATTTAAGAATGATTTTGTTAATCCAATAATACTAAGTAATTCTAGATGAGATACTTGACCAGCATTAGAAGTTGGTTTGTAAAGTTTCAATTCCAGGTTATTCCAATCAGTTAAATTGTTTATGTCTACCTGCAGTATTCCCATTTTATTAGAAAGAAATTCTCTATAGATATCAATTGCTTTAGATTTAATTGATTTTTTTAAAAATTTTTCCTTGTAAGAAACATTTCAGAATGTATGACCCTCTATAAATTCTATGAAATATATTTTTTGGAATAAGACTTTTAGAAAAAAGAGGTAATCGAAACATATATTTATGGAAGTCTCTAATTATACTAATCTCTATATGGTAATGCGTATTATATCAATATTTATTCTCAAATTAAGATATCGATCATTTATTTAGATTAAATATATATTCTTCAGTTTCTTTAAGTGAATTAAGCGTGCCAATCTCATAAAATCTTTCATATACCTCAAAACCCACAAGTTTTTTTTGAATAGATAAAAATTGAAAAACGTTTGAGAGATCAAAAAATGATTTATTAGTATATGATTCAAAAATATTTGCAGATACCACACTTAAACCGTAATCAATATAGTTCATTTCAGCACTTGGATTTTTTTTATTATATTCTATTAATCTATTATCTTTATAAAGCACATTACTTTTATCCCACTGACCATTATTTTTTAGTATAGTCATTAGAGATAAAAGATTGCTTGATAAATATGCTTGTTCAACAATATCAAATCTAATTGGTAAAAATGTATCTCCATATAAAATAAAAAAATGATCACCAAGTATTGGCAATGCTTTTTTAATCGCACCTCCAGTACCTAGCAATTCAGGTCCATCCAAAGAATAGGTAACTTTTAGATCAAATCTAGAACCATTACCAACAAAAGACTCTATCATTTCACCTAAATGTCCAACACAGAGTACTACTTTTTTTATTCCTTGGTTACGTAAGTATGACAACTGATGAAATATAAATGGTTTTCCTGATACTTTTACCAATGCTTTTGGGATAGTTTTTGTAATTGGGTATAGGCGTTTAGCCAATCCTCCTGCAAGTATTGCAACAGGTAGCATAATTATGATATCATTAGTTTTGTACCTTCAAAATCAAATCGAAAACGTACTTCTTCTAGACCAGCAGAAGATAAAGCTTTTCGAAGCTTAGATCTGTCATTTGCCATGAACATTAAAAAACCTCCTCCACCTGCGCCAACTAACTTTCCTCCAATAGCCCCATTTTTCATTGCTAGATTATACCATTCATTAATTTTAAAATTAGACATGTTATTAGAACGTTTTTTTTTATGTTCCCAATGCTCATGCATTAACTCTCCAAATAGTTCAATTTTATTAGACTCTAAAGCATCTTTACTTCTGTATCCTAAGTCCTTGATAAAATGTAAATTATTAATCATATCTTTATCGTTTGCCACTGATCTTTGATTTTGATCTTTAAGAATGTTACTAGCACTTCTTGAAAAACCAGTAAAAAATAATAATAAATTATCTTCAAGGTCTAACATTGTTTCATTTTTTATATTTAAAGGTTCAAAAGTGACTTTATTTTTATTTTCGTTTTTTTTGTGGAAAGTAAAAGAAGTTAATCCACCAACTGCAGAAATATATTGATCTTGTTTTCCGATGGGTTCTTTTAAACAATCAATTTCTATATGACAAGCTAACTCTGCTAATTCTTCTTGGCTCAAGTTCTGATTCATATTTATATATAAAGCCTTTAAAAGTGCTGTAGTAAAACTACCTGATGAGCCCAATCCAGTACCAGCAGGAATATCTGCCAATGTTGTGATTTCAATCTGTGGACTTAATTTAAGCATTTTTAAAGTCTCTCTAATTATGGGATGTTGTATCTCTGAAATATTTTTTACATTTTCAAACTTTGAATATTTTAAGAAGACTCCCTCAGTAAATGGTTTCATTAAAGAAACATAGACATATTTGTTAATAGCTGCAGATAATAAAAAACCCTGATTTTCATTATAATATGATGGCAGATCAGTTCCACCACCTCCTAAAGTTATACGTAAAGGACTACGAGTTATGATCATAGCCTGAATTTTTATAAATAGACTCTACAATTGAAAGCGCCGCATAGGCATCAGATAAATCAGATGTAGGATTAAGGTTTAAGCGAATATTTTGAAAAAAATCTTCAATTTCTAATTCCCAAGAGTTATCACTCATTGGATATTCCCATGATGTTGTCTCAGGAGGTCCCATTTCAGGCAACATTTTATAAAAAGTAATTTTTTCCAATCCATAACTACCTCCTAATCCTGAAAGGTCAAGTTTACCTAATTTGCCATATATTTCTAAAGAAAAAAGATTTTTCCATTCTGTACAAGAGGCATGTAGAAAAGCAACTTTATTTGTTGCAGTTTTTAGAAACATAAAACCATTGTCATCAACTGGCATATCCCAAAAATAATTGTTAGCGAAACCTTGTACGATTTCAAAATCTCCAAGGAACCAACGTGAAAGATCAATTAAATGTGTGCCTTGATCAATTAGCTCTCCACCACCTGATAATTTAGGATTAGCTCTCCATTCTTTTTCATAACCAATTCGAGCACCATGACCATATCTTGCTCTAACAAACATTAATTCTCCTAATTGATTAGAATTAACTAGCTCTCGTGCCTTTATTAATGAGCGATGGTATCTATGGTTAAATCCAACATGTATTTTGACTGAACTTTCTTTTGCAATAGATATAACCGAAGTTAATTCAGCAAGATTTATAGCTGCTGGTTTTTCAACTAAGACATGTTTTCCAGATTTGATAGCACTTTTAGTAATTTGAGCCAAACTATCATGTGTGGTAGCAACTATAACAACATCAATTTCATTTGAGGAAACAAGTTTATGCCAATCAGAATAAATTTTAGCACCAGTCTCTTTTGATACACTTTGAGCACTCGAAATATTAATGTCTGAACAAGCTACTAACTTTCCATTAGATTTAAGTGCTTTTACTCGCTTTTTACCTATGGAACCACAACCAACCAATCCGACATTAAATAGCTTTTTATTAGTTTTTTTTGAATCATCAATCATTTGTCACCCCATTTAAAATTACGATCTTTACCTGTAATTCTTCTAATAGTATAAGCATCGGTATTCGATAGGTCTTTTACGTGTGAAGGCCATTTTTCCCAATCATCCCATATTGCACTAATTAGTTTAGCTGTAATGCCATCACTAGTTGAGGAAGCTAAAAATAGTGCAAGATCTGCTGCTCTTTCCAATGACGCCCCTCCATTTTTTTTTTGTTCTAGTGATCGATCGTAAAAAGATTGACCTACTTTATCAGGACCTGCCTGTAAAACCTCATCTAACAAGCGTGTATTCAATGCTCCTGGTGCAATTGCATTAACATCAATTCCAGTTCCCCTTAATTCTTCTGCTAGCGTCTCACAGAATCTAACAATAGCTACTTTAGAAACTGCATAAGCGCTAAGGTGCGGTAGTGGGTTTGTCGCACCCCCTCCAGAAAGTTGTATAATTTTTCCATAACTTTGCTTTTTAAAATGTTTAATTAATGCCCGACACATAAGGATCGACCCATATAAATTTATTTCTATAGTTTTTATCCAATCTTTCCATTCAATTAATTCAAACTTATCTTTTGGTCCATATATTCCTGCATTATTTATTAAAACATGACAACCGCCTAATTGATTTATTGAATTTGATACAACTAATTCAACATCTTCCTCTTTTGAAATATCAGCTACTTGAAATATGATTTTTTGTTTTTTTGAGGCAATTTTTAATAATTGATCTTTTGCTATTTTAAGTTTTTCTTCGTTACGAGCACAAATCATTATATCTGCACCAGACAAAATGAATTTTCGTGCAATCTCAAAGCCAAGACCTTGGTTTGCACCTGTAATAATTGCTTTTTTACCATTTAAAATTTTATTCATAAATTATTTAGTAATCTTATTAGTTAACGACCAAATGTAATGTATCTTTGACCTAACTTCAATGTTTTGGTTTTTAAATTATTATTTGGATCAATAATAATTAATTTTTTTTTGGATACCGCATGAATTTTACCTGTAAATTTTTTAAACTCTGGCCAATAAGTTCCAATCACTAACACATCTGAATTTTTAAGAGTTTTAAGTGGCTGCTGATACATTTTAACTTTTTTAATTAAATTTTTTGGAAGTTTTTTAACCACAGGATCATAGACATTTATTTTTGCACCTTTTTTTAACAGCCAATGACATAGTTCGATTGAAAGTGACCTTCTTAATGAGTCTGTATATGGTTTATAGGTTAATCCCCATATTGCAATTGTGATGTTCGATATTTTATCAAATTTTTCAAGAAGTTTTTTTGAAATCCAATTTTTATGATTGTTATTGCTTATAACTAAAGATGATAGCAACGGTGATTGTAATTTTAATTTTTTTTTTTTATTATTAAGAAAATTTACATCTCTCAGAAGCGTCCCTCCTGCAATTGGATTTCCAGGGGATAAATATGCCTTTTTTCCTATTCGATTATCAGTTTTTAACCCTCTTTCTACTTCTGACGCGTCAGCACCAACTTTTTCACAAAAAGAAGCTATTTCATTAGCAAAAATAATTGAGGTGGCTAGAAAAGAGTTTAAAGCATGTTTAGTCATCTCTGCAGATTCAATTTTCATCCATTCAATGTTATTAGTTATAGTTTTAAATAACTTACTTAAAATAATTTTGGCTTTTTTTTCAGATACACCAACAATAACTCGGTCTGGTTTTAAAAAGATCTCTAAAGAATTTCCTAGTCTCAGATTTTCGGGCGAGCATGCAAATTTAAATCTCTTCTCCGGAAATTTTTTTTCTGAGAAAGATTTCATTTTTTTTATGCTGCCAACTGGTAATTGAGAAGAGATCAAAATTACTGTATCTTTTTTTAAATTTGGCATTATTTTTTTAACTTGGCTCTCTACATAATTTATATCTGCATTATCATTATCGTTAACTGGGGTATCGAACGCTACCCATAGAATTTTGGCGCTATTTACTTTTTTTTTATCTTCTGTAAAACTTAGATTTCCCAAACTTCTTCCTTTTTTAATTAATTTATCTAAATATGGTTCGTAAATCGGAGCTTTATTACGATTTAAATTATTTATAATTTTAGTATCTTCATCAATGCCTATAACCTTATGACCTTTTGATGCAACAGCAGCAGAAATTATAGAACCTAAATGCCAAAGACCAAGTACGCAAATTTTCATAATTATATTCTAGATTTATATACCCATTCATTTGTTTTTAAATATTTTAAAGTTTTAATAACTCCATCTTTAATATTATATTTTGGTTGCCATCCTAGATTGCAAATTTTTTTTGTTTCTAAAAATATAAATGGATTATCACCCACCCATCCTCTATCTCCACCAGTATATTTTAATTCAGGATTTAAATCTAATTCATTACAAATCCATTTAATTGAGTCATTTATTTCACAATAGTCATTTGTACCTAAATTAAAGATGTTTAATTTTTCTTTTGATTTTTTTAATGCTAAAAAAATTCCATCAATACAATCATGAATATATAAATATGATTTACGTTGTTTACCATTACCAAGAACTACGAGCTCGTCAGGATTTTTTTTTAGTTTTTTATAAAAATCAAATATATGACCATGAGTATATCTTTCACCAAGGATTGAGACAAACCTGAAAATATATCCATTCATATTAAATCCCTCACAATATGCAGAAATTAAGCCCTCACAAGCAATTTTAGATGCACCATAAAAAGATGTTTGTGTAGGAAAAGGACAATTTTCAGGAGTTGGTATTAATTTTGCTTCACCATAAATAGATCCTGTGGAGGAAAAAATAATTTTTCTTACATTATTAAACTGCATTGCTTCTAGCACATTCTGAGTTACTAGAGTGTTTTGTTCTAAATCTCGTCTTGGATTTTGAACCCCAAAACGGACATCAGCATTTGCTGCTAAGTGAAATACTACATCTACACCTTTAAATATTTTTTTTAAGTCGTTTAAATTAAGTAAATTAATTTCATAGAATTTGAAATTTTCAGATTTTTTTGCCTTTTCAATAAATTTCTTATTACCTGTAGAGAAGTTGTCCAAGCCAATAACATAATTGTTTGAGTCTTTTAATAATCTATCAACAATATGGCTTCCAATGAATCCGGCGCAACCAGTTACAATATTGTAGATTTTCATTTAAAGTTTAAATTCATTTTTGATAATTTATATTGAACCACAATACCAGAAATAATTATAATAAATATAATCATAAATGGGGGAGTAATGAACCAATTAGAATGAACCAAAGATATTAAAACTAAAAATATATAAAGCAAAGATCTGTTGTAATTTGATGGTAGATTTACTGCTAACCAATAATTCATTTTTATTAAATAAAATAATATTGCTGCAAAAATTACAAATATCAGTAATCCGTTCTCTAAAAAAACCCTGAGAATACCAACATCAACAATAAAATTTTCAGGAAAATATTTAAATCTATTGGAAAAAATGATTGGCCCAGATCCAAATAAAATAGCTGATGCATCAATTTTAGTAAAATGTTCTGATAACGCTTTTAATATAGTAGAATTCAAATAATCATAACCTGATTTTTCTCCAAACAAACTCAAATTAGTAAAAACTAAAAAGGAAACTAAAATAAACGATATTATAGATATTTTAAAAAAATTTTTGTATTTTAATAGAATTATCAAAGCAAAATAAATTATAGGAAAAAGTATTGATACAGATAAAGTAAGGATACTTGACAAAATAAGTGGTATAGAAAAATACTTAAGATGCTTGTTGTTCTTATTACTTAAAAAAATAGAAACCAACCCCAACATAAATGATATAGCTGCTGCAGATCCTACCGAGCCGCTTACAAGTGGATCTAATCTTTGCCCCTTTCCAAATTCATTACAATTAAATAAATTTGCAGTAAATTCGTTTTGACAAAAAAAACTTGGACGTAAACCTAGGGTACTATTAACAGCAATTATATCTATTATGCTATAATAATTTAACAATGCAATAATTGAAATAATACTAAATGAGTATATGCAAATTTTTAAAGCCTCAAAAGGTAACTCATTTTTATTTAATGACTCGTTAATAAATATAACTAAAAATAAAACTGGCAAAATGTATTGTCTTAATAATGCGGGTATAAAAATTACCTCCATAATGTGGAAGTAACTTGAGAAACAAATTAAAAAAGCAAACAATAAAAGAAAAAAATATAAATTTATTTGATATAAATGTATCTTCCTTTTTAATAAAAAAAATATGATAGCAATTATCATAGTTAAGTCAGGCAAAAGCTTTATTAAAATATTTTCAGCGTCTTGATTTTGAATCACAAACATAAAAGGATAAATATAAAATGGAAGAAGGTATTTATGATTTTTTGAAAAATTTATTGAAAAAATCATTACAGTTAAAAAAAAAATTAGTCCAAAAATAGTATTTGCTGAATTAAATATTACAATTAATAAAGATATAAAAAGCAAAAATGAAGATAGATTTTTTTTTGCAATCATTTGTTTAGTATTTATTTTTTTGTTAAACACAACTTTAACAAATCATGAAAAACTGATAGTTGATTATATAAATTTATATAACAGAAACAAGTTAACAATTATTTAATGAGTAAAAAAATATTTTCGATCGTTACACCTTGTCTTAATTCACAAAATACTATTGAGAAAACAATTAGATCTGTGTTGCAACAACAAGAATATGTAAGAGAATATGTTATTGTTGATGGTCTTTCTAAGGATTTAACTTTAAATATTATCAAAAAATATGAAAAAAAATTTAAAGTAAATAGCATTTCGCTTACTGTCATTTCTGAGAAAGATAATGGGATTTATGATGCCATGAATAAGGGTATTGAAAAGTGTAACGGGAAAATTATTTCACTTATTAATAGTGATGACTGGTATGAAAATGATGCACTATCTCAAGTATTTGATTTTTTTCGAAAGAATTCATACGTAGAAATAGCTCATGGTAATTTAAATTATCATTGCAAAGGAAAAGTAAAAAAACATATTCCAAAAAAAAAATCTAATTTTTTTTGGCTAGGGATGACATTAAATCAT
>Ga0181564_10003263_pt1 | contig 13957 bp, 8 predicted proteins | sample 011ome_24_FD_134512 | JGI IMG/M metagenome (GOLD analysis project Ga0181564, IMG submission 134512) | Coastal salt marsh microbial communities from the Groves Creek Marsh, Skidaway Island, Georgia - 011513CT metaG (megahit assembly) | ecosystem: Environmental > Aquatic > Marine > Intertidal zone...
AAGGTGACTTGCCACGACTTGCGCCGTTGCGGTAACCGGGGGCCCGGGGGCTGCGCCTCGCTCGGCTGTTCGTGGAAGAACCGAGACGAGGCGGCTTCGTTGAACATCGGCAGGTGCGCCCGGTTGAACGCGGTGAAGGCCGAACACGATGTCGCGAACCGACCTGCGTTTTTGAGGCGACGCGCGCCGGGTGAGCCCAAGCACCCCGACGCGACGGTTTTCCTGTGCCGTCCGGTGGACGACGAGTCGGGGGCGCCGAAGAAGATAGGGCGCGAGGCATGAGCCCGGATGCCTTCTTCAAACTCAGTGATGGAGAATCCGCCAGACGTTGCCGTCTGGAAGAGGCAACCCATCCCAGCGAGAGTCTCGAGAGAAAGTAAAGAGAGGCGATCGTATCAAGTTCCCCGGTAGAAGGGGAGCTGTGCAGCGGTCGGCTTGCCGACCCATCTGCACTGTCCTATTTGTGTAATAGGATATGACGTGTCCAATCCTACAGCTGCGCTGGTGCTCGACGCCGTCTCGCTTTTCGCGAATCGCTTTCGCGAATCGTCTGCGTCTCTCGGCTTCGCGCGCGAAGAAACGAAGGATGGAGGTTCGCTCCACGGTCGGTCACGACGCTTTTCGGTGTCGGCATCGATTCTTCGATTCTTCGTCTCTACGCTACGTCTCTCACGCCGCGTCTCTCGGTGCTCGGACGCGCGGAACCTCCGAAAGCGCCGGACCTCGCCGCGCGCGCGGTTGCTTTTTGAGTGAACCGTCTCGCGTCTCGCGTCTCACAGCCGGCTCCGCGCGACCCCGCGGCGTCACGCGGCGATCAGCGCGAACGCCTCGGCGACGGAGGCGCATTTCCGCAGCGCCGCGATATCAACCGTGGTTCGGCTCGCGGCGGCGCGCTTCGCGGCGTCGCGCTCGGCGTCGGAGCAGCTCTCGACCATGACCCCCGCTACCTTACCGGTACCGTCGTCCGCCTCGTCCACCCAGAACGCCGCCATGGAGGGCGCGAAGTCGCCCACGCACACGCACGCGCCGCGGTTGAACCCCCAGAACGCCCAGTTCGCCGCGCGGGGCTGGTCCTTCTGCTCGAACACGCGGCTGTAGAAGAAAGGCAGGTACTCGTAGGGCGCTTCGAATGTGTCGTCCAGCACGGCGCGCGCGCAGTGCGCGGCGGACGCGCGCGCGTGCGCCACGTGCTCCACGCGCGTCGGCGACGGCGCCGCCGAGACGCCGTCGCGCGCCGGGAACGCCGCGACGTCGCCGACGGCGAAGACGGACCGCGGCGCGACGTCCGCGCCGGAAGCGGCGAAGACGTGGTCCACGGCGATCCCACCCGGGCGCTTCGGGTCGGGGGTGGTGCGCAGCGCGTCGAAGGGCGCCGAGGGCGCGCCCGCGCCGACGCCGACCACCACGAGGTCGGCGGGCAAAACGGCGCCGTCCTCCAGTTCCACGCCGTCGACGCGTCCGTCGGCGCCGGCGACCACGCGCTTCACCCTGGCGCCGCGGTGGAACACCACGCCCTTGGACTCGTACAGGGCCTCGTACTTGGCCGCCACCTCGGGCGTCCAGAGCCTGGCCATGGTGTGCGGCTCCATGAGCACCACGCGCGGGTTCAGGCGGCGCGCCGCGAGCGCGGCGGCCGCCTCCAGGCCGACGTACCCGCCGCCGATCACGACGGGCGCCTTCGCGGTCGCCATGGCGTCCGAGAGCGCCAGCGCGTCCGCGTTGTCCCGCACGTAGTGCACGCCGGGTAGGCTGCCGCCGATGGCCTCCGGCAGGCGCAGCGCCGTGCACCCGATGGCCACCACGAGCGCGTCGTACGGAGTCACCGCGCCGTCGTCGGCGGTGACGGTCCGGCTCGAGGCGTCCCAGCCGACGACTCTCGTGCCCAGCCGCAAGGTCACGCCCTTGTCCGCGTACCACGCCTCGGTCTGGCGCTCGCCGCCGCCGCCGACGCACGTGTGGAAGCCGGGGAGGCGCGCGGGGGACTCCGCGTGGAGCACAGCCTTGGTCAGCGCGGGCCTCTCGTAGGGCGCGACCGGCTCGGCGGAGATTATGGTGAGATCCGCGCCTCTCCCGGCGGCGACGATCGCGCGCGCGAAGTACCCGGCGGAGACGCCGCCGCCGACGACCACGATCTTCTTAGCGACGGAGGAGCTCATCTCGGCGCTCGCGCGTGCGTTCCGCGTTGGGCTCGTCTGTCGACGTCGCGCGGGGGAAGAAGCGCGGCTGTTCGGGGTGACGTCGATGGAAAAAGCGCAGCGCCACGAAGAAACCTGCGGCTTTCGGCCGGCCAAGTGGAAGCCCGAGCTGTCGCCGTCGGCAGTGAAACGCGCGAGCGAGGTGGTCGTCCTCGACGCCGTCGCGACGGGGCGGGTCCGGCACGCGAACATGGGGTCGTGCGCGGCAGCAGGTATCAGGTATCGCGCCGCGCTGCGAGCTTCGGAGGGCCGGCTCTGGAGACGCGGCCGCGGCGTCGGACGGGCCGAGACACGCGCGACAGCGCGAGCGTTTCCTCGGCGAAGCCGTCTAGTTGACGCGTCCGAAGGGCCATCGGCAGGTCTGACTCCCGGGTTTTCATCGCGAAATCGTCCGATCGTCGGTTCTCGTGTAGAACCGAGCAATTTGATGAAGGGTGTTGGCACTCGGATGCCCTCCCTCGGCCTCATTCCTGGGGTCGCGCGGTGGGCACGATGCGTCCAATCGGGGCGCTCGCCCTCGCGGCTCTGACGGCGGCGACGCTGCTCGGCTCCGCGGCCGGGACAGCCTCGGGCGCGAGCCCCGCGTTCTCCACGAGCGAGGGCGCGTTCCTGACGTTCGACGACATGAAGGGCGCGCCGTACGCGGTGGAGTACGACGGCCGGTCGTTCGCGGTCGGGGGGCAGAGGACGCTGTGGCTCTCCGGGTCCGTGCACCCCGCGCGCGTGCCTCCCGGCGAGTGGGCCGGCACGTTGCGGCAGATGCGCCGCAACGGGCTGAACATGGTGCAGGTGTACGTCTTCTGGAACGCGCACGAGCCCGCCGAGTCGGGCGCGGCGTTTTCGGACGCGCCCGAGAGCACGGACTGGGACGTCGTGGACCTGAAGCGCTTCGTCTCGATCGCCGCGAGCGAGGGTTTGTTCGTGAACCTGCGCGTCGGGCCGTACGTCTGCGCGGAGTGGAAGTTCGGGGGCTTGCCGCTGTGGCTGATGAACGCCACGGCGTACCCCGACCTGCTGCTCCGCACGAACGAGCCCACCTGGATGAGACTCACGGAGGACTGGTTCCGCCGCGTCGCGTTTCAGCTCGCCGAGTTCCTCGCGCCCGTCGGCGGCCCGATCGTGCTGACGCAGGTGGAGAACGAGCTCGCGTACGACGCGCCGGAGGAGTACGTGCGCTGGGCGGGCGCGATGGCGCGCGAGGCGGTGCGGGACGCGCTGGAGATGGCCATCGAGGCTTCGGAGACGACCCAGACGGCGGGAAAAGCGCCGCTCATCCCGATTCTGATGTGCGAAGGGTCGGTGGCGCCCGACGCGGTGCCCGCGTGCAACGGCCCGACGTGCGCGGAGTACCTGACGGACCCGAGCTCGCGCGGGGACATGTACGTCGAGGCGGGCGAGGACGAGCCCGGTCCGAAACAGGTGCTGGTGGACTACCCGGGCGTCTGGACGGAGAACGAGGGGGGGTACCAGACCTGGGGCGGGTCCCCGTCCGAACCGCGCGCGTACTTCTGGGGCCGCGGCGCGGACGACGTGGCGTGGGCGAGCATGCGCTGGTTCGCGCGCGGCGGGTCGCACATGAACTACTACATGTACGCGGGCGGGAACAACTTCGGAACCAGCGGCGGGGACGCCATGGCCACCGCGTACGCCACGGACGTCAACGTGTGCCCCGACGGGCTGCCCAACGAGCCCAAGTTCTCGCACCTGGGGAACATGCACGCCGCGCTCCGGGAGGCGGCGCCTGTTTTGCTCGGCGCCGCCCCGCAGGTGGGCCGCGCGGCGTTCCTGCCGCACCACGGCGTGCTCGTGGGGGACGCGGACGGAGACGGGCTCTGGGAGGGCGCCGAGCGCGTGCCCCTCACGGACGAGGCGGTCAAGGCGGGCGTGCAGCACGCCGCGATGGGCGCAAGCGTCGAAGCGGGACGGAAGCGCGGAGGAACGACGTCGCGTCGGGCGTCGGGCGTTTTTTTAAAACGCGAGAAATCGGTACGCGGCGTAAAAGCCGACGGCGTCGCCGGCGTCGCTGAGACGGGCGCGGTGACGGACGCCTCCGCGGCTTCCGCGGGCGCGGAGGTTGTGTCCGACGCTTTCGCCAAGGAGGTCACCGACGCGTTCGCGGAGGTGACCTCACGGAAGCGCGCGACGGCGCACCGCGCATCCGCGGCCGGGTCCGGGTTCACGGAGATCTCCGGGAACGTCGTCGCGTTCGAGTACGACTCGCGGACGGATGACGGTTTCGCGGCGTTTCTCGAGAACAACTCGCCGCGCGTCGTCGTCGCAGACTTCAAGGGCGGAGCGTTCACGCTCACCGCGTGGTCCTCCGTGCTGGTCGTGGGCGACGCCAGCGACCTAACCACCGGCCGGGGCGGCATGCGCGTCGCGTTCAACTCCTCGGACGTCCCGCGGACCGAAACGCTGCGCCGCGTGCGGCCGGCGGCGAGCGGCTTCCGCGACTGGCGCGCCTGGCGCGAGCCCGTGGCGCTGGACCCGCGCGTGCTCCGCGAGTCGGTCTCCGTGACCGCGCCGGCCCCCCTACCCCAGATCGCGCTCACGGGCGACAGGACCAGCTTCCTGTGGTACCACGCCTCCTTCGAGGCGCCCGACCTCGGCGAGGGCGAGCCGCTCGTCCCGCGGCTCTGGCTGAAGATCGTCGGGCGCGGCGCGAACCGGTACTCGGTGTACCTGGACGGCGCGCCCGTCGCGGCGGTGTCGGACGAGACGCACTCGCCCTCGGCGCAGAACCAGGAGATCGAGCACTGGGTGGATCTGGGGCGTGTGGCGAGGACGCACGTGCGCGCGCTCGCGATCCTCTCCGAGAGCCTGGGCGTGAGCAATTACCCCATCTTCCCCGGGGACCGGCCCGGCGACTTCGAGAAGGGCGTCGCGTACGCGGAGGTGCGCCGCGAAGACACGGACGAGGCGCTGGCGTTTCTGGACGCGCACGGCGCGGACCGAGCCGGGGACAAGTGGCGCATGCGCGTGGGTCTGTACGGCGAGGCGCTCGGGTTACAGACCGGGCTGCAGAAAAAAGACAAAGCGCTCTTCGACGAGAGCTCCGATGACGAAGCGTCGTTCCCGAAGTGGGCGCCCGTCTCTCCGGGCGCGGCGGCGCCGGGCGTGACTTGGCTCCGCGCCGCCTTCGACGCGGACGCGCTCGGGCTGGCGCCGGGTGACGCGCTGCTTCTGGACGCGCGCGGGCTCGGGCGCGGGCACGCGTGGGTCAACGGGCACGACCTGGGTCTGTACTGGAACATCGCGCGCGACGACGCGCCGTTCGAGGAGACGCAGAGGTACTACGTCGTGCCGCGCGAGTGGCTGGCGTTTGGCGAGAACGAAATCGTCTTCGCCGAGGCGGGCGGGACGGCGGCGTTTGGCGCGGCGCTCGCCGTGGCGCGCATGGAGCGCGCCACCGGGGACGAAGCCGCGGAGGCCATCTGGGCCACCACCGGGGGACGCCAGAGGGCGTGCGAGTTCTAGCCCGGAAAGGGGAGGCGCGTAGACTCCTGTAGCCGAGTATTAATACCTGCCATAGGTAGACTAAGTTCTCATGAGAAGCTACGCGACGCGCGAAGGCTGTTCACCTTTTGTTGGCGGCGAGGCTGAGCCTCGACTTCGTGACCACGTCGACGTACGCGTCGAGTTTCTCCCGGACGTCCTCGACCGAGTACGTCAGGCCCTCCGCGGTGACCCGATCGTCCCCTCTGAGCCCCATGGCGACGCCGTCGCTCAACAGACGCAGCGAAAGCAGCGCGTCCGTGCTCGGCGGCGCGCGGGGGTCGTTGAAGCACGAAAACACGAAACACAAAAAATCGTTCGTGCGCTCGACGTTCCCCAGCCGCTTCCCGGTGACGCTGTCGATATCCCTCGAACCGCGCGTCTCTTCGCTCACCGAGCTCCACACCGCCTGCTCCCAGTCCTCCAAGTCAGGCGCGTCGATGAACCTGTCCAGCCGGGTCGCCGCCGCGGGGAGGTCCGCGATCGCGCCCGAGCTGAGGCGTTTCTTCATCTCCCGCAGAGGAGGCTCGGTGCCCAGTCGCACGCTGGTCTTCAAAGCCTCCTCCACGAGCGCGAGCTCGTCCGAGGCGTCGCGAACCTGCTTGATGATGGCGTCCAGGGACACGAAGCTCGCGACGTCCGCGGCGAGGGAGGGGCGCGCGGTCGCCAGGGAAAAACCCCAAGCGGAAGCGCCCGCCACCGCGCCGAGCAACGCCGAGCGACGGGTCGACGACGGGTGCTTTTTCTCGTCGCCCGACGATGAAGACGAGGTGCCTCGCGGGGGGGCGATCGCCGAGACACGCACGCAGCGCCGGTTGATGATGGAAACCTCCTTCGATCGGGACGTGCCCGACGTGCTGGGCGCGAGGGCGGCGCGCGCAGCTGCCGACATCGTGGTGCGGGGTGAAGTGACGAAAGCCGGGGGCAGTCCACGTGGCTCGTCCAAAGCTGTTTTCACGGACGAGAGTTTATCCGCGATCGGTCACTTTCAAGGCACGGGTCTTGATGTCCACGTTCGTGGTTTTGTCGCCCCGCGTAGCGGGCTCGCCCCTCGGCACGTCCGTCCGCGCACCCGGGTCGTCCCGGAACGCGTCTTCGCGAGCGAGAAGGTGCGCTTCCGTGCGAGTCCACGCGGACTCGACGGTGAAGGTGTGCGTGAACAAGGAGTGCAAGCGCGCGGGCTCGAAGAAGACGTGCGGGATGTTCCAGGCCCTGGCAGAGGGCACGGGCGTGACCGTCGAGGAGGTGATATGCCTGGACGAGTGCGGCATGGGACCAAACGTCGAGCTCCCGGACGGGAAGGTGGTGAACGGGGTCAAGACCGAGGATGACGTCAAGGCGGTGCTGGAGAAGATTTCCCGCTGACGAGCGGTGACCGGCGCGAGATTCCTTGTCACCAAAACCTGTACCGCTACGTCCAGAACCACGGAGACGTTTGCGCCCGCTTCACCTCTCTTCCCTCGCGTTCGTCTCGTTTCCCATCGCCTGCGACTTGGCGTTCGGCGTTGAAGAGGGCGTGCCGGTGATGATGTTCAGCGCCCGGCCCCGCTGCACCTGCTCCATTTCTTCGTTCGCGAGTCGCACCGCCCGCTCCTCCAATCGGTTCACTTTTTCGCTCAGCGCGTCCATCCCTCTCGACTGGTCCGCTTTGACCGGTCCGCCCTCCGGCATCACAGCGCGGCGATGAAGGGTGACCCGGCGACTCGACGTCGACGCCCGTGCCTGACCCCGCGCGCGGGCTCACGACGACGCGCCCCGACAATGAGGTGGTGCAAGGGAAAAAGCGCGAAGTCACTTCTGTTTTCTGCGCGCGCGCGGGTTTCCTCGAACCGGCCCGCAACACGATTATCGAACGTCGAATCCTGCGGCGACCCAATCGCGGCAGTCCGACGAGCGCGCTCCGCACGCCCGTGGTCCGCAAACGCTCGCGGCCTCCCCCGCTCGCCCGCTGAACGCGCGATGACCTCCGTCGACGTCGCCGCGCAGCAGAAGCGCATCAACGAGCTCGCGCTCCAGGATGTTGATTCCCTGGCGGAGCAGCAGAGGCAGTGCGCGGCTGAGCTCAAGGCCCTGCCCGACGCGATCAAGGAAGCCGCGAAGGCTGCCGAGTACAAGGAGGCGGCTAGGCTCCAGGAACGCGTCGATCTGCTCAATCGATCCGCCACGGAACTCGCCGCCGCGCGCGCGATGTCCGTCCGCGCGAAGCGCCGACGCGCCCCCGCCGCGCTCCTCCCCGCGGACGCCGTCAAGAGCCAGGCGGCGTCCGTCTTCGGCGAGCGCGTCGCCGAGGTGACCGGGCCGCTGCGCCCGTGCGTGGACGCCACCCTCGCGGTGCTCGCGGAGGGCCTACGCATCGCCGCCTCGGAGGGCGTCTCCGAGGTGCGCATCCGGCGCGCGCCGGACGTGGACGCCGCCATCAAGTCCAAGCACGTCTTCGACCCCGCCGCCGCCAACAGCCGCGCCGAGCACGAGATCCGGCGCGCGGCTTCGCACGGCGACGTGGCGTACAGGGAGGCGCACGAGGCGTACGTCGCGAAGGTGACCCGGGTTTTCCTCAAGGTGCAGTACTTTGTGGACGTGGGCTTCTGCTGGGTGCCGGTTGGGAAGGGGCTGGGCGTGCCCGCGGACGACGCGGCGGCGGATGCCGAGTGGCGAGACGACTTCGCCATCCTGCACGCGCACCACCTGGCGGTGGCCGGGTTCCGGGCTGAGCTCGAGCGCGACGCGTTCGTGGAGCTGTGCGGCGCCTTCGACGGGGACGGCACGCACGCCTTCGCGGAGGTCAGCCGCGCGGTGGCGGAGTCCGAGGTGGCCAGGATGTTGCTCCGCTGGCGCCTGCGCGACGCGGGATACGCTTCGCGCGCGCACTCGGGCGTCGCCGAGCTCGTCAAGGAGTGGCACCGCAAAAACCACGCCGCGCGCGCCACGAACCCCACCGCGGACGTGCTTTCGTTCCGCTCGGAACAGTTCCGCGCGTTCCAAAAGCCAGGCCTGTTCCCCCAACCCGGGGGCGTGTGCTTCCTCGTCGCGCACGGCGAGGCGGGCGCGCGCCTGACTGAGGCGCTGGGCGACGGCGCCGAAGCCGTCGCCGGCTTCGCGCGCGCCGACGGTGAGGCGGCTTCGTTCGAGGAGTACGTCGAGGCGTGCGTCGCCGCGGCGTCGAGCGACGCGTACGAGTCGGGCTTCTACTCGCGACGCAACGCGACCGGCGCGAACGCCGCCGCGAGGACCGTGCCCGCGATGCCGGAGGTGATCGCGGCGGCGGGCACGGCGAGCCTCAGGAACCTGTGCGCGCGCGAAAAGTTTCAGCAGGCGCGGCGCGACGACGGCGAGGCGCCGACTTCGCCGGCGTCGCCCGTCTCGACGCCCGCGGGATTCAACAAAACGTACACGCCGTCGCTGAGCTCGATGAGCTCACCCGCGAGCACACCCGCGAGTTCGGCGCGCGGGCGCTGAGCGAGCGCAGGCGCGCGTTTCGGGTCTTTGTACAAAGTACTATCTATAAAAATATTTATACCACCGCCGTACCGCGTACGTTCGCGCGCTCGTGTCGTCTTTCGCGATATCGAGAACGTAACTACCCTCTCGGCTCATGCTCGTACTCCGCCACGCGAACGTTCCTTCTCGTCGCTTCTCGTCACTTCACCGGGAACGAACGTCACCTTCCGCAACGAGCGCGCCGCGTCGTCCTGCGCCAGCCTCTCCTCCGCGATGCGCGCCCGGACCTCGCGGAGCTCGCCCCGCAGGCTCGCCAACTCGTCATCCTGCGCGGCCAGCGCCGCGCCCGTCGCGGGGTCCAGCGCGGTCCACGCATCGTGGAGGTACTCGCGCGTCGCCGTGTCGGCGGCGTCTTCCAGCGCGCGCAGAGCGGCGGCGTCGTCGCGCGTGAACCAGGCGGGCACGTCGCGCCGGGTCAGGCGCAAAGCCCGCCGCGCGACGCCCGCGGAGACGCGGGGCGTGTTTTTCGCGTCTTCGTCGGCGTCCGAATCGCTCTCGTCGTCCGAATCGCTCGCGCGCGCCCGCTCGGCGTGGACGACGAACGCGCATCGCGCGATCCTCTCGCGCTCGACGTCGAATCCAACCTTCGTCTTCGTTCGAGGGGACGCGTCCCACAACACCGCCTCCTCGCGCGTCAGCCGCACCTCACACGCCAGCAGCGCCGCGGGGCCGTCCAGCTCGGAGGCGAGTGCCTCTTCCTCCGCGGAGGCGGCGCCTCCGACACCGAGTGGCTTCGCGCGCGCCCCGGATGCGAGCGCGCGTTTGGCCGCCTCGTACGCCTCGGCGAGCGTGCGGTGCGCGCGGACGGACGCGTCCAGCCCGGACGCGCCGAGCGCGCGGAGCGTCGCCGCCGGCGCGAGCCCGACGTACCCCCACCGCTCGCGGAACCCGGGGACGGCCGCGTCGCCGTCCTCGGCCCCGTCGGCGGCGGAGCCCGTCGGTTCCGCGGTTCCGTCGCGACCGACGTCCAGCGACGTCGTCGCCCGCTTCGCCTCCGCCGATGACGCGTCCGGCGCGACGACGCGCCACACGGAGAGGACGCGCGCGTCGCCGACGGCGTCGTCCGCCGCGCTTTTTTTTGTTTTTCCTCGACGGCGCGTCTCGCCCTCCCGCTCTCCCGCCCTCCGCGCGGCGGCGCGCGCGGTCGAAATGACCGCGGCGTGTTCAGGGCTCCCCTCGCGCACCTCCACGAGGACGGCGCCGAGAGGAAACGCGTCTTTACGCCGCGTCGGAGACACGCGTGAAGACGCGGCGTCGCTCTCGAGAGAGAGCGCCTCGTACGCGCGCGCCGCGTCGCGCTCGAACCGGACGCGGCGGCGCTCTCGTTCGAAGCGCGCGCCCTCCCTGCGCGCCGCCGCCTCGCCGCGCGCCAGGATGGCGTTCGAGACGCGCGCGTGTGACTCACCGATGCGCAGAAGCGTCTCGCGCAGAACCGAGCGGCGCGCCTCGCGGCGGCGTGCCGCCTCCTCCGCGTGCGCGCGGACCGTCGCGCGGCCGAGCATCGTCGCCTTCTCCACCGCGTTCAGCGCGGCTTGCGCGCGAGCGCGCGCCGCCGCCGCCGCCGCCAGCCGCCGGTCGCGCGCCTCCCGCAGCTCGGCCACCTTCGCCTCGTGCGCTTCGCGCTCTCGTTCCGAGTCGGCGTCTTCGAGACAGCACGCGCGCGCGCGGTCGTCCGCGGCGGCGCCCCGCTCGGCGACGGTCACCTCCGCCGCGTCCAGCGTCCGCAGGCTCCGCAGTTTCCGCGCCGCGCGTTCCCGGTAGCCCGGCTGCGCGGCCACCGGCGCGGGCGCGAAGTGCTCGTCCCGGAACGAGAGCGACTCGAGCGTGGGCAGGCACGCCACCGCGGCGAGGCACGTCTCGAGGTCCACCAGCCGTTTGTTCCCGGCCAGCGCCACCTCGCGCACGCGAAGCAAAGGCGCGAACCCGGCGGACGCTTCACGTTCTCCCGAACCCGACGCGACGCCGTCGTCGTCGTCAAACGCCACGTCGTTGTCCTGCAGCCAGAGCTCTCGAAGCGACGCGAGCGCGTCCAGCCCCTCGACTCGCTCGATGCGGTTGGAAAAGAGCCACAGACGCTCGAGGTTGGGACACGCGTCCATGCCCTCTATGCGCGCGATGGCGTTGTCGTTGAGCAGGAGCTCGCGCAGCGCCGGCATGGCGCCGGCGTCGGCCAGGCCCGCCATGGAATCCAGACGCTGATGCGTGAGCTCGAGCTTGCGGAGCGTGCGCGAGACGTGCCGCAGCGCGGGGAACGCGCGCAGGCCGTTGTGCATCAGGCCGAGGTGCGTCAGCGACCCGGCGCACGCACGCAACGCGTCGGGGTGCACGCGTTCGAACGCGTCGAACGCGATCTCCACCTCGGTCGCGCCCGCGAGGGAGGCGCGTCCAGCGGCGCGCGCGAACGCCGTCTCGGTGAGCGCGCCGGGGTGGTCCACGGGGTGGTCGAGGAAAAACCCCGAGCCGCGACCGCCGTCGCTCACCTCGCTCACCTCGCTCTCGTCGCTCGCCCACCCGTCCGGGACCTCCATGCCCGCCGCAACCGCGGTCGCCCGCGGTCGCGAGTGCGCGGGACCTCGGCAGCATCACTCAAGAGTGGGCACCCGGATTTCCGCGCTGGGCACAGTCGAAATTCTCGGAAAGGAAGTGTCGAACGCGTTCCAAATCGGTCGCTTCGCGCGTTGTTGCCCCGCCCGAATGAATATCTGCGGGCTCGCCGATTCGAACCACGATCTCGATCTCGCGATCGGGTCTCGGTTCGCGGCGGGCGCGGTCGACCGTGAGCCGGGTACGGTGTTCACATTACAATACGATGACCTCCGCGCGGTTCGGAGACCGCGCGTCGGATCGCGGTTCGCACGAAGTCGCTATACACGGGAGCGTCGCCGGGCACTTCCGCACGCGCATTTCATCCGGGAACGTAATTCCCGCAATACGCGTCGCGCGGATTTTCCCGTGTTCGCTCCCGGGACGATCGCGCGCGCGTGCGCGTTTCGCCCCTGCCGCCCTTCGCGCGATTTACTTGGCCATCATCATCTTGACGAACTCGTCATAGTTCACCTGGCCGTCGCCGTCCACGTCGGCCTCGCGGATCATCTCGTCCACCTCCTCGTCGGTGAGCTTCTCGCCGAGGTTGGTCATCACGTGACGCAGCTCCGCGGCGGAGATGAAGCCGTTGCCGTCCTTGTCGAACACCTTGAACGCCTCCTTGAGCTCCTCCTCGGAGTCGGTGTCCTTCATCTTGCGGGCCATGAGGTTGAGGAACTCGGGGAAGTCGATCGTGCCGTTGCCGTCCGCGTCAACCTCGTTGATCATGTCCTGAAGTTCGGCTTCAGTAGGGTTCTGCCCGAGCGAGCGCATGACGGTACCGAGCTCCTTGGTGGTGATGGTGCCGTCGCCATCCTTGTCGAAGAGGGCGAACGCCTCCTTGAACTCGGCGATTTGCTCGTCGGTGAGAGTGTCAGCCATCTTATGAGTCGAGTGGGTGGGTTTCGACGCGTGTGTCGCGAGGAATGAACGGCGTGCGGAACTTTCTCGCGAAAAAGGCGCGAAGCGGGGGAACGCGCTCAAGTCTACGCGACTGCGACTGGCAGGGAGGTTCGAATCGAAAACGGACTCGGAGTGATCGAGTCCGACAGCGGACCGTCGTAGTGGGCACGACTTCGAAAACGATGCGTCTCTGCAGCCAGAGTTGGGGCGCCCGCGCGGCGGACGACGGGCATGCCGTCGCCGTGGGATCGCCCCGCGAGGGGTGCGCCGGCGCGAGGGCGGGACGGGGATCACGCGCGCGCGCTGTTCCCCGAGACCCAGCCGTCGCCTTCGCGCTCGATAGCCGCCGCGGCGGCCATGGTGCGTCAGAGAGGCGAGAGCGGGTCGACAGGGCCCGCGCCCGGGCCGGACGCCACGCCGAGCCCGACGACCGCGGTCGCGGCGCTCATGGGCTTCGACACCGGCCGGGACGTGCCGGCGGCGCGTTCGCCGCCGCCGGCGTCCTCCGCCGCGACCCGCGAGGGGACCCCGCGTCGCGGCGACGAGCACCCGACGAGCTCGAGTTCGCCGATGACGGACATCCTGAACGTGTTCGCCGCCGACGCCGCGCCGCGCGCGCCGCCCGCGGGCGCGGGCGCCTCGCAGGCGGCGGCGAACGTGTCCGCGATCATCCGCGCCGCCGCCGAGGCGGCGGTCGCGGCGTCCGCGGGGAGGGAAAAGCGCCCGGGCGCCGGGAGAACGAGCTCGCGCGCGTCGAGCCGCGCGCCGTCGGCGACGGCGTCGGCGACGGCGTCTCCCGCGCGGCCGGAGAAACTTTTTAAACCCGACGCCGCCGGCGAGTACGCCGGCTATTCCCTCGCGCACACGCCACGAAGCTCGCCCCGGCAAAGAGCTTCCGAAAACAAAGAGCTTCCGAACACGAACACGAGTTTTGAATCCGCGTTCGCGGCGTTGACGGCGGCGACGGAGGACGCGCGCGACGCGGGCGCGGGCGCGAAGCGCCGGGGCGGCGGCGTGACGCGCGCGACGCGCGATCCGAGCGACGCTTCGTCTGTCGCGAGTTTAGACGCGAGCGCGAAGCAAACGGCGGCGGCGAAGGAGGAAACCGCGCTCGCTCTGGACGCGCTCCGGGCCCTGCGCGAGGCGTCGCAGCGGGAGAGGAGCGCGCCCAGAGCGAGCGCGGCGTCCCCCTTCGCCGCCGCCGCCGAGCCGAAGGCCCTCGTGTCGGGCAGGGGTGTCGAGCGCGGGGCCCGGCGCGCGTCCAGAGCGAGCGCGGTTTCCTC
>Ga0181564_10003264_pt1 | contig 13956 bp, 9 predicted proteins | sample 011ome_24_FD_134512 | JGI IMG/M metagenome (GOLD analysis project Ga0181564, IMG submission 134512) | Coastal salt marsh microbial communities from the Groves Creek Marsh, Skidaway Island, Georgia - 011513CT metaG (megahit assembly) | ecosystem: Environmental > Aquatic > Marine > Intertidal zone...
ATTCAACAAAAAGTCTGTCCTGCCGACCCCTGAAGAGGCGCTGCCTGGTCGGACCGCTACCATGCCTGTACCCGTCGCACATTTTGTTAATGGCGCACCACTGCAACCCCCCTTTCCCGCAAACTTGGAGCAGGCCTTGTTCGGCATGGGTTGCTTTTGGGGCGTGGAAAGACGTTTCTGGGAAACGCCTGGCGTCTACTCGACTGCGGCAGGCTATAGCGGAGGCATCACACCCAACCCCAGTTACGAGGAGGTCTGCTCAGGTCTGACAGGTCACAATGAGGTGGTGCTGGTCATCTTTGATCCAGCGGTCGTCAGCTACGACGACCTGTTGGCAATATTCTGGGAAAGCCATAATCCAACCCAGGGTATGCGCCAAGGCAATGACCTGGGGACTCAATATCGATCCGGCATCTATGCTTTCGACGCCCACCAGCTAGCGGCGGCTAAGGCCAGCGAAGCCACCTTTCAGAACAACTTGTTGGCATCGGGCTTTGGGGAAATCACTACCGAAATACAACCTGTAGGCGCCTTTTACTATGCCGAGCACTATCACCAGCAGTATCTCGCCAAGGTACCTAATGGTTATTGTGGCCTGGCCGGTACCGGGGTTTGCTACAGCGCCAAGACCATCGCCTAAGCACTCCTTTTGGCAGCTCACCAAAAAAAAACAGACGGGCTGGTCAACAGACTAGCCCGTCAGCCGGTCGTAGGCCTCCTGATATCGGGCCAGGGTATTTTCTATGACTTCATCAGGCAAAGCGGGAGCCGGATATTCTTTATTCCACTCACCTCTATCGACCAACGTCTGAGTGTAATTGCGCACATATTGCTTGTCGAAGCTATTTTGCTCACGCCCTGCCTGCCATTCATCAGCGGGCCAAAAACGAGAACTGTCAGGAGTCAGCACCTCATCAATAAGCACTGGCTCATTGCTGTCTCCCTCAAGACCAAATTCGAACTTTGTGTCTGCGATAATAATCCCGCGTTCAGCCGCATAGTCGCGCGCGGTGGTATAGATCAACAAGGATTCATCACGAATCTTTCCCATCAAGTCCGCACCGACTAGCGCACAGGCCTGGTCAAAACTGATATTTTCGTCGTGCCCGGTCTCTGCCTTGGTTGATGGTGTAAAGATAGGCTGGTCAATTTTTGAGCTGTTCTGCATGCCGGCAGGCAGCGCAATACCGCAGACGCTACCCGTCTTTTGATAGTCTTTCCAACCACTGCCAGTCAAATAGCCTCGAACGATAGATTCTATGGGCACCACCTTGGATTTTCGACAAATCATGATTCGACCCTGTAACATGGCCTTATCTTCCGCACTGATTCCAGGTATGTCGTTGGCGTCAGTAGAGACCAGGTGGTGGTTGAATTTTCCCTGGAAATAATTGAACCAGAAAGTCGATATCTTAGTCAGCATGACGCCCTTATCGGGGATGCCGTTGGCCAACACAACATCGAATACACTGATACGGTCAGTGGCTATAATCAGTACACCCTCACCACCGCCGGGCAGAGTTAGGTCGTACAGATCCCGAACCTTACCCTGACGCTTATTGGCCAATGGGAGATTTGTACTCACAACCGCTTTAGACATACTCGTTATCCTTCGTTAGTGTCTGATCCAGTGCTTTCTTTACTCGAGCTCTTGACTCGAGCTCTTGACTCGAGCTCTTGACTCGAGCTCTTGACTCGAGCTCTTTCGTGAAAAAAACCGTAACGTTATCACTGCCCGCCGACTCATGAAAACCTCTTTAGCAAACTCCCACTCAACTTATTCGCTTTCAGCACAATCAGCACAATCAGCACGATCAGTAGAGCCACTAAGCGCCAGCCCATTCGAAAAAATTTAGCCAAGCGCCTGCTCAAAATCCCTCAGCAAATCCTCTGATTCCTCGATGCCGATGGAAAATCTTACCAACGAATCCGCGATACCCATTGAAGCGCGCCTTTCCGGGCCCATCTCGTAGAATATCGAATGTGCGACCGGGATCGCCAGCGAGCGGGTATCTCCCAAATTGCTTGCGCAAATCACCAGATCCAGCTTGTTGATAAAATCAAAGCAGTCGACGCCGTCCGCCAGCTCAATACTGAATATAGCACCGGGATAGCGAAACAGTTCGGCCGCACGATCAAACTGCGGATGGTCCGTAAGCCCGGGATAGTAGACCTGCTTCACCCTGGAGTGCTGGGCCAGGTAGCGGGTCAGACTGATCGTCGTCGTACAGGCACGCTCCATTCGCAATGCTAACGTTTCGGAGCCCACCGACAAGTGATGGGCCGCCTCAGGTCCCAGTGTTGCGCCGAGGTCTCGCAAACCTTTCTTCTTGATTTGGGTAATACCCCAGAGACTGGCCGGACCCGTCTTGTAATTATCGTAAATATTTTCAAACTTCGACCAATCAAAGTTACCCGTATCCGTCACAGCGCCGCCCAAAGCATTACCGTGCCCGCCGATATACTTGGTCAAAGAATTCACCACCAAACTGGCTTTCACAGTCTTTGGCTGAAAGAGGTAAGGGGTAGTCATTGTGTTATCAACACAATAAATTAACCCATGTTGTTCGCATAGGTTCCCGATACCCACAAGATCAGCAACCTGAGTTCTGGGGTTGGCTATCGTCTCGACGAAAACCAGGCGAGTATTAGGCTGAATGGCAGCGGCAACCGTTTGCGCCTCAGTCGCATCGACGAAGCTGACGTCGATGCCCTGCGCGGCAAAGGTATTAAAGAGGCTATTGGTGTTACCAAACAAAAAGGCACTGGAGATGACATGATCACCGCGGCGCAGCAAAGAAAACAATGTGGTGCCTATGGCGGCCATTCCGGTGGCAAAGGCAGCCGTTGCTACTCCATTTTCCATAAGAGTGACTTTGTCCTGCAACGCAGTCACAGTCGGGTTTACCTGACGACCGTAGGTATAGCCGGGTTGTTTACCCTGAAATACTGCTGCAAGATCGCGCGCATCATCATAAGCGTAGGTGACAGCCGTATGGACCGGCTTATGAATAGATCCATGCTCAATCTTGCCCCGTCGATCCGCATGGACAATCTGGGCGGTAAAACCGGGTCGAGCTACCTTGTCTGATTCGGTCATAATGCTTTCTCTCATCTTTCAAATAGCGCGTCAAACAGCGCTTCAACCGTTTACCGGGCCCCGGTATATCTGAAAATTGCAGGCAAAAAAAAACCTGCTTTGATAACCCATGCTGGGCCGCTAAAGCAGGTCAACGTCTTCCTCTTTAGCTGCATTTGTACTGCGCCCGCAAGCTGAAATTCAAATCGGCGCTGGTTTCCTCACTCTGGCAGAAACCGCGGCATTTTATTAACATCACCAGCATAAATCAACAGATCCACCACTCAACTGAGCCTGGTGGCACACCATTAAAACGCCTAAACACAGCCAAACGCTGAACTTTTTGTTAGACTTTGCCTGACTTTGCGTCCCTCGCCTGCTTAGAGAGTCTTAACACCATGAACAAAGACACCTTCAATTCTGCTCTGCTGAATTATCTCGATCGATCACCAACCCCTTTTCATGCCGTCAGCAGTCTTATTGAAATCCTGCAAGGTCAGGGCTTTGAGCGCCTTCACGAACGGGACGACTGGCACTTGAAGCCAGGCAGATATCTTGTCACTCGAAACGACTCGTCACTGATCGCCTTTGTGCTCGGCACTCTCGATCCCGTTAGCAGTGGCCTGCGCATGGTTGGCGCCCACACGGACAGCCCCTGTTTAAAGGTGAAGCCTTCACCAGAAAACTACTTGAAGGGCTACCTTAATATCGGCGTCGAGGTGTACGGCGGAGTCCTGCTAAACCCCTGGTTTGACCGCGATCTCTCGCTCGCGGGGCGTGTGACCTTTCAGACAGACAACGACAAGTTGGCCAGCCTCAACATCAACTTTAAAAGGCCAATAGGCACGATTCCAAGCCTTGCCATACACCTGGATAGAGAAGCTAACAGCGAAAGAAAGATTAATCCGCAAACCGATATTCCACCTCTGCTGATGCAGGCAGGCGATGAGCAAACCCTGAACGAATTGCTCATCGAGCAGATCAAAACCGAACATCAGACCACTAACATCAAACGGATCCTAAGCCACGAACTGTCGTTTTTCGATACGCAGGGCGCGTCCCTGAGTGGCTTCAATCGTGAGTTTATCGCCAGCGCTCGACTCGACAATTTACTCAGCTGCTTTACCGGCATCCAGGGTTTACTCACGGCAGATCAGAACCTGACCAGCCTGGTCGTCTGCAATGACCATGAAGAGGTGGGTAGTGGATCTGCAGAGGGCGCTCAGGGTACTTTCCTTAAGGATGTTCTGGTGCGAATCATCCCTGACGCCGTAGACCGTCAGAGGGCGATTAATCGATCGCTACTGATTTCAACGGACAATGCCCACGGGGTGCATCCCAACTATGCCAGTAAACATGACGCCAACCATGGTCCGATTTTGAACCGAGGGCCTGTCATCAAGGTCAATGCGAACCAGCGATACGCGACCAATAGCGTCACTGCAGCCTACTTCGCCACCTTGTGCGATCGATTAAAGGTGCCACATCAGACCTTTGTCACTCGCACAGACATGGCCTGCGGCAGTACCATCGGCCCAGTGACAGCCAAAGAACTGGGCATCAAGACACTTGATGTCGGCGTACCCACTTTCGCGATGCACTCCATCAGAGAACTGGCAGGAAGTGCCGACGCGCACCATCTCTACACAGCGCTGAAGGGTTTTTTCAGCGATGCAGGTGACCCTGGTATCGCATCGGTCTAAGCCTTGGCATTCGCGGTCGTTCGCGGTAATGAAGATTTCTTTGCCGCAACCGGGCTCAGGGCCAAGGATCAATATCCACTCGCGCGGAGGCTAGGAATGCCAAAACTTCAAATACTGGAACCCAACGCCAGTCGGCAAGCGTTATTGCAAACACTTGAAAAGGATGGCGCTTGTATCATCGCCAACCTGCTACCTGCATCGTTACTTGATAAAATCACGGCAGAGGTCATGCCCTACATCGAGAGGACTCGATTCGGTGGTGACGATTTTTCCGGTCGCCGAACTCGACGCACCGGCGCACTGATAGCGCGCTCGCCAGCGTGTCGAGAACTGGTGCTGAATCCCACCATTCTCGATGCCGCTAAAGTCTTCCTCGCACCTCATACCGAAAAAATTCTTTTGCACCTGACCCAGACCATTTGTATCAGCCCTGGTGAGGGCGCTCAACAACTGCACAGGGATCGTCTCGCCTGGGGCAATCATCTGCCGCGCAGTATTGAACCACAGTTCAACACCATATGGGCATTGACTGATTTCACGGCAGTTAATGGCGCGACTCGAGTTGTTCCCGGCAGTCACCGCTGGACGGATGAGCAAAGAGCCACCGAACTGGAGATCTGTCAGGCAGAAATGTCGCGAGGATCTGTATTGGTTTACTCAGGTTCTGTGATTCACTCGGGTGGTGAAAACCACAGTCAGGAAGCTCGTCTGGGCCTCAATTTGACCTACTGTCTCGGGTGGCTTCGTCAAGAGGAGAACCAGTATCTTTCCTGTCCACCGCACATTGCTCGCGATTTGCCCCATGCATTGCAGGAACTATTAGGCTATACCATGGGTAATTATGCGCTAGGCTACTATTCTGATCCTGATAACGCGCTCACGCGGGGGGCCGGCATACTGTCGCCAGAGCATGCCATTGAAGCAGAATTGAATACCGAAAAATCCCTGACCTCTTAGCAGCGCGCACCTTTTAACACCTGCTCCTCTGTTGAGAGTCAAAAGACCGATCGCCGGGAGCGCTTTATTTCAGCAGAATTTTAAATTAGTCTAAGATTCCATTGAGGCAGCGGGTATTGATCCATCTTTTGAGTCAATTTTCATTCAAATTCTCGATCAGATTCTGACTCAAACTCTCGATCAAGTTCTCACCAAAAATAACAAAGCCCGCTGTCGAGTGATTCAAATGATAAGTCGGTGACGGCAATCTACGTTGAATATGAGCAAGAGGAATCCTTCATGAAGACCCAAGTACGTTATCTTTTATCTTCGCCGCTTCTTAGTCTGGCGCTGCTTTTTGGTACGCTTTTCGCCACTGCTAACAGCCAGGCGCTGGACCCCTGGTCCGATCCGCAAATCGTCCGCGCGGTGTTTGCCTTGAATCTCGCCGATGATCAAAAGCCATTGTTCGCCAGCGCGGTAGAGGATTGCTTGCAGGGTTACATGAGTGACGTCAAAAAAATAATGCGGGCGAATAATCAAACAGATTTGGATCGCAAGCTTGCGAAAAAGCGCAAATCTCGCCTTAAGGCCTTAGATGACGCCATGGCCAAGGTATTGACCGAACCACAAAAGCCGTCTTACGAGGAATTCCGAACCTTATTGAATCAAAAAATAGATCAACAGGGCTAATATCGTCCCCATCGCTGTGCCAGCTTGCTGGCTCGCGAAGTCCAATGCATACCGCCCAATAATGCGGTTATTGGGTCTAGCAAGCCCGTCCTCGACCATCTGCTGCGATTCGACCAGGGGCTGTTAGTCACGCTTTCGAATACCGAGGCCAAGGAAGCGCCTGAGATTGACAATCAACAACTCTATTTCGAAACAGGCGCCCAGTGTCGAAATTGAAAGTCATAGCCTGTAACTCTATACTGCCTTGCCGCTGCCAGTGACTGGCTTGCGGCGAAGATTGGCAAGCCGCTGACCATCTACTTCCTGGTTCTAACACTGATACGCGGTCTTGCAACATGAAGGTTAATCCCTTTCAGACTCGATCCGACCAGCGGGGTTTTTCGCCGCAAAGAGGCGTTATATGCATTTATTGATGATCGGCTGCGGAAAAATGGGCGGCGCTCTGCTCGGCCGGTGGACCCAGCATACTCAGCATTCGATGACCATCGTTGATCCTGCTCTTACTGCAGCACCCGCGAGTGTCACCCTCAAGGCATCCGTTGAGGATCTTGAGGGGAAGCAATTTGACATAGTGGTAATTGCGATCAAACCACAGCTGATCAAAACCGTTCTGCCAGCCTATCAGAAGCACATCGCCAAGGATGGCTGCGTTATCTCTATGGCCGCCGGTTATTCAGTCGACTCTATTGAAAAGCTGATCGGACCTCAGCCGATTATTCGCATCATGCCCAATCTGCCCGCGCAAATCGGCCGCGGTGTCAGCGCCTTGTACACTAATGCCCTTTGCACCCAGGCCCATACAGCGATTGCAAAAGCACTAACGGACGCCGCCGGCTACACGCTGCTGGTCGATAGCGAAGATGTCATAGACAAGGTGACCGCTGTGGCTGGCAGCGGTCCTGGTTTCGCTTTTGAAATTGCTCGGTGTTGGATGAATGCGGCCCAGGCGTTGGGGTTCAGCGCGCGCGAGTCTAGAGAACTGGTTCTCAACACGCTACTGGGCTCGGTAGAAATGGCCCTGCAGTCCACTCAAGGTCTGGACGAACTCAGGGATTCGGTGACCAGCAAGGCCGGCACCACCGAGGCGGGCCTCAAGGCGCTCAACAACGACGGGGAATTAACCGCTCTGTTGAACTCAACCATTGCTGCCGCCTACAATCGAGCCCTTGAATTGCGCTGATACAGGCGGCCCAGCTGCCCTGTGCCAAAGTCTAAAGGAAGGGTGAGCGCCAGGAAACTCACCTTCAGGCAGACACCAAGACAGCGCTTTCCACATCGAATTACGCAGGACCTGTTCATGATCGCAAACGACACTCCACTGCAAGCCGGAGACTATATAGACGACTTGGGCAGACGCGCTCGACTTGCCGCCAAGGCCCTCGCCAAAGCGACTAGCGCGAAGAAAAATCAGGCGCTGCTGACCGCTGCTCTGGCTCTCAGGGCAGAGAAGAACCTGTTGCTGGCTGAAAATGCTGAAGATGTTCTCGGCGCAAAGACAGCCGGCAAACCCGCGGCTTTTGTCGATCGTTTGTTGTTAACGGACGATCGGGTTGAGGCAATGGCAACGGCCCTGGAGACGATCGCCGCCCTGCCAGATCCTGTCGGCCGCCAGCTGGCACAATTTGACCGTCCTAATGGCCTGGTCATCCAGCGTATCGCCTGTCCTATCGGTGTCATCGCGATGATCTATGAATCACGACCCAATGTCGGCGCCGATGCAGGGGCTTTATGTCTAAAATCCGGCAATGCCGTGATCCTTCGAGGTGGCTCAGAGAGCCTACGATCCTCAAGACAGATTGTTGCTTGCCTCGCCAAAGGGCTGCAGGCCGCCGGCTTGCCAGCAGACTGCGTTCAGCTGGTCGATACGACTGACCGAGACGCTGTCACTGCTTTACTGCACTGCGATACCTACGTTGATCTGGCGATTCCCCGTGGCGGTCGCAGTTTGGTTGAGCTGGTAAAAAATGAGGCACGAGTTCCAACACTGTTGCACCTGGATGGTAACTGCCACACTTACATTCACTGCGATGCGGACCTCGACAAGGCGGTCACTATCGTAAAGAACGCAAAGATGCGCCGCACAGGGGTTTGCGGCGCGACAGAAAGCCTGGTAGTGGATGCGGCTATCGCTGCCCAATTTTTACCGCAACTGGCCACCGCCCTCGCAGGCTGCGAACTTCGTGGTGATGAGCTAGCTCAACGCTGCGACGCGAGAATCAAGCCGGCAACCGAGCTTGATTGGGACACTGAGTATCTCGATGCGATCCTATCGATCAAAACGGTCGAAAATTTAGCTGAGGCGCTTCTGTTCGTTGAACGCCACTCTTCAAAACATACAGATGCCATTATCACCGAGAACCCAACAGCTGCCGCGATGTTTTTACAGGAGATAGATTCTGCTGTCGTGATGCACAACGCGTCAACTCAGTTTTCTGACGGCGGCGAATTCGGCATGGGTGCAGAGATTGGCATTGCTACTGGCAAAATGCATGCACGAGGCCCTGTTGGCCTGGAGCAATTGACAAGCTTCAAATATCTCGTTTCCGGTACGGGCCAAGTGAGATCTTGATGGGGTCTCTGCTGCCACGACCGACCCCTGGCCTAAGGTTACACTATGCATGATGCAGCTCTAGTATCCCTTTCAGCCTATTTTATTTTGATGATTGCCATCGGCTATTATGGCTTTCAACAAGGGACGAGTGATCTGTCCGAATATATGCTTGGCGGGCGCCGACTGCACCCAGCGGTTGGCGCGCTTTCTGCTGGCGCCTCGGATATGAGTGGCTGGATGCTAATGGGCCTGCCTGGCGCTATTTATCTTACCGGTGTCAGCTCGGCCTGGATCGCGGTGGGCCTGTTGCTGGGCGCCTACCTTAATTATCTGCTCGTGGCGCCCAGACTGAGGGTCTACACAGAGTTGGCAGATGATGCGCTTACCATTCCAGACTTTTTCGAAAAACGGTTTCTCGATACCTCTCGTTCACTGAGAATACTGTCATCAATCGTGATTATCGTGTTTTTCACGCTTTACACTTCTTCCGGCCTGGTCGCCGGCGGCAAGCTGTTTGAGGCCTCTTTTGGGCTGGACTATGAGATCGGCTTGTTTGTCACCGCCGGCGTCGTGGTGACCTATACATTGTTCGGTGGCTTTCTCGCGGTCAGCATCACCGACTTTGTGCAGGGCTGTATTATGTTCGTCGCACTGGTACTGGTACCCAGCGTCGCTTTGATTGACCTGGGAGGCTATAGCTCCATGACTGCCACCCTGACCTCAATTAATCCTGACCTGCTCAGTTGGTTCAAAGGCATTTCCGCACTGGGTCTGATATCCAGCCTGTCATGGGGCCTCGGCTACTTCGGTCAACCACATATCATCGTTCGATTTATGGCCATCAGAAATCTGAGCGATATCAGAACAGCACGCTACATCGGAATGAGCTGGATGTTGATCACAATTCTCGGGGCAGTGGCGACAGGACTTGTTGGCTTAGCCTATGTTACCGCGAAGGGCGGCCGTCTTGACGATGCCGAGACCATCTTCATCTACCTGTCCCAGGTTCTGTTTCACCCTCTGATTACTGGCTTCCTGCTCGCTGCGATTCTGGCTGCAATCATGAGCACCATCTCATCCCAGCTGCTGGTATCGTCTAGCTCTCTGACCGAAGACTTCTACAAGGCTTTCATTCGCAGGTCGGCAAGCCAGCGTGAACTGGTGATGACCGGGCGCTTGTCCGTACTTGGAGTCTCTCTAGTCGCAATCGCAATGGCCTTTGATCGCTCCAGCTCAATTCTCTCACTGGTTAGCAACGCCTGGGCCGGCTTTGGTGCTGCGTTTGGGCCTATTATTCTCTTGAGCTTGTACTGGAGCCGAATGACCCGTGACGGCGCCCTTGCAGGCATGATTACTGGCGCTATTACTGTTCTGATCTGGATTCATGCACCGCTGCAAATTAACGGCATGGCACTGAATCAGGTTCTCTATGAGATAGTGCCAGGATTTGTGCTCGCCTTCATCTCCGCCATCTTGGTGAGTCTATTGACGGCGAGTCCGCCATCCAGTATTCGAGACCGTTTTTATAGCGTCAGTTCACTGATTAAAGGACAGACTTAAGCTTGCCGCAGAGCACGCACTACTTTTTTGCTCGCCAAAGGTTCAGCCTGGCACCTACTAGGCCCCGTGGACCGCGCTGTCCTGCCTAGAGTGTTAGCAGGCGCAGGCGATTGGCGTTCAACACGACAGTCACGGACGAGGCTGCCATGGCCATAGAGGCAAATATCGGGTTTATCAGAAGATGATACAGCGGGTATAGCGCGCCAGCGGCGACCGGAATGAGCAATAAATTGTAGGCAAAGGCACCCACCAGATTCTGATAGATATTACGCAGAGTGAGCCGCGATAGTCTAATGGCACGTCCAACTCCCATCATGCTATTTCTTAGCAGGGCGACATCCGCACTTTGAATCGCCACATCTGCACCCCGACCCATCGCGAACCCGACATGGGCTATACTCAGAGCCAGCGCATCATTTATGCCGTCACCCACCATACCAACCTTCTCACCCTGCGCCTGTAAACGCTGAATATGAGCCAGTTTGGCATCTGGTGAGACGCCTGCGACAAATTCATCCAGGCCCAACTGCGCAGCAACCAGGCTAGCCGTTGAGCTATTGTCACCTGTCAACATGACGACTCTCAGGCCCAGCGCTTGCAGCTCCTCAACCGCTTCCATCGAGTCTGACTTCAGGCTGTCGAAGAGGGTGAAATAACCCAGCACTCGGTCATCTCGACCAACATAAATTACTGTTTCGGCAAAATCCATCTGCTTAAGCCCAAGAGTCATACCTTGTGATTGCATAAAGCTGTAGTTACCCATTGCAACGGCGACTCCATCGATCAAGCCTTGCACACCACCACCGGGCAGGATAGAAAAGTTGGTTACTGCTCGCGACTCAACCTGCTGTGCCTCGCAATAGTTAACGATCGCTTGCGCCAACGGATGCTCGGACAAGCGCTCGAGACTGAAGGCGATACTCATCAAAGGCTGGCCTTTGCTAAAATTTACCATGCTCGTGACCTGCGGTTCGCCGTTTGTCAGGGTGCCAGTTTTATCGACGACTATCGTTGTCAGTTTGCTCGCCGCCTGCAGGGCATCGCTGTTCCTGAACAGGAGCCCGGCACTGGCTGCACGACCAATACCAACCATGATCGACATGGGAATCGCTAAACCTAGCGCACAAGGACAGGCAATAATCAGCACCGACATGCTGGTCACCAAGGCGTATGACAGGCTAGGTTCAGGCCCAAAAAAACCCCAGACAAAACCCGTCATTACCGCTAGCAACAAGACAACAGGCACAAATACTGCAGCAATCTGGTCTGTAATTCGCCCTATGGCCGGTTTCGAATTCTGCGCCTGCCGCACCAGCCGCACAATATTGGCCAGCACTGTATCACCGCCTAACTGCTCCGCACGCATCACCAACATCCCGTACTGATTCAGCGTTCCAGCGATGACCCGACTACCCTCCTGTTTATCAACCGGGACTGACTCGCCTGACAACATGGACTCATTCACAGAGCTGGCCCCAGCTATAACTAATCCGTCTACAGGTATTGTCTCACCCGGTTTGATTCGCAGCAGGTCATTGACTTCGAGACTCGCCACCGGCACTCGCTGGTCGATACCTGACTCAATTCGAATGGTGAACTTCGGCTGCAGATCCAACAGCTTTCTGACGGCCAGTGACGTCTTGCCCTTGGCATGACTCTCCAGCGCCTTACCCAGACCAATGAAACCGAGAATGAACAATGCGGCTTCAAAATAAAGATGCCGCGACGCCGCAGGAACGAGGTTAGGCAGAAGAATGATCAGCATAGAATAGATCCAGGCCGTACCCGTTCCCAGCGCAATCAAGGTGTCCATTGTGGTACTCAAATGACGCGCCGCATTGAACGCCGCCTGGAAGAACTGGCGACCGGAGAAGGCCATCACCAAAGCCACAAGACCCCCAGTCAACAGCCAGAAAGGCTGGTCTTGCAAGGATGGTAAAACGTCAAGCCACATACCCAGCATCAGGATGCTGCCGGCCACCAACGCCACTGCTGACTGAATTCGAGCGCGACGTAATTGAACCGCAAGCTGCGCTTCTTTGGCTTCCAGACTCTCATCAACGCCCTCGGTGGCGTTATAGCCAACCGCTTGGACAGCGGCAATCAATTGCGCCGATGAGGCGCTGGTGACGACAGTTGCCGTTTCTTCGGCGAAATTGACCACCGCATCACGAGTACCAGTGGTCTTCAACAGCGCCTTCTCAACAGTGGCAACACAACTGGCACAGGACATCCCTCGGATCTGTAGATGAACAACCTGTTCATTGGTAGTTGATTTACTGATCGTTGGGTTACTGATCGTTGGGTTATTGGTCGTTGGGTTATTGGTCGCTGGATTATCGAAGGATCCGGTCGTGAAGGACTCGTCTATTTCTTCTGCCGGGCTATGCTTGTCTCCGGAATCAACCAAGTAACCGCTGGCTTCAATAGCATTGATTAGCGATTGCAGATCGAATAAGCCGCGAACCTCTATCAGGCCGGCCTGCAGATCCACCTGAACATCCTCGACACCATCAACAACGGTCGCCGCTGATTTGACTTTGGCAACACACTTCTGACAGTTCATGCCACTAACGGGTATGCTGACTGACCCCTTGAGCGAAAGGTCAGCCAACTGATAACCGGCATCACCAATGGCCTCTCGCAGGCGGTCAGGTGCCACCCACTTCAACAACGTCAAACGAGCCTCATGTTGTTCATGATCGACTGTCAGCGGCATATCACCAACAACGCCGCTCAAGGCAGCAGCCACTCTGACAGCACAGTGCTGACAAGTCATACCCAAGATGCCAATTTTCAGGACTGTATCCATAAGTGTCACGTTTGCTCGGCAAGGTCACAAAAATCGGTCTATCATACCGTTAAATTGACTATTTTCATTGACCTTCGCGTCACTTCGCGTAAGGTTGCCTTATCGAAAACTTGGACTTCTTCGTTTGTTTCCGTCTCGAACTCTGGCACGTCTGATTCTGCCCTGTCTGGTGCTCTTCAGTCAGGTTAATGCCTATGGGATTCATCCATGTCACAATGCGGGCGATAGCACTGAAGCGAGGGGCGTTCCTTCAAGCAGTCATTCAGCTGATCACTCGGTCAATCATTCGATCAATCACTACATGAATGACTCAAGCCTGCACGCTTCCAGTCACGCTTCCAGTCACGCTTCCAGTCACGCTTCCAGTCACTGGAGCATTCACTGGAATAACGCTCTCCAGGATACTGCAACGGTGCAGCAGGGCACAGTTTTAGCCCAGGACACCTGTTGTGGCTCCGATCTCGATCAATCCGGATGTCTGTCGAGTTGTGTTCTAAGTCCCTCGCTGACGACTAACATTCGGGTTGCAGCATTCAGCCCTGCGACCCTTATCATCGCATCGCGTTCGGTCGATGAGCCAATTGTCCGTCCACCCAACAAGCCTTTTCGACCACCCTTCCAC
>Ga0181564_10003277_pt1 | contig 13935 bp, 4 predicted proteins | sample 011ome_24_FD_134512 | JGI IMG/M metagenome (GOLD analysis project Ga0181564, IMG submission 134512) | Coastal salt marsh microbial communities from the Groves Creek Marsh, Skidaway Island, Georgia - 011513CT metaG (megahit assembly) | ecosystem: Environmental > Aquatic > Marine > Intertidal zone...
CACGCCGCACTCGAACCACAGGTCCTGCCATTCGCGCGGGTCCGTCTCGCGCAGCTCGGCGAGGCGCTCGCGCGCGCCGCGCGCGTCGTTCAAATACAACAAACACATCGCCGCTTTAGCGACGAGGTCCGGCGGGAACGGCGGGTCACGTTTCTGCGCCTCGAGTGTTGCGTTGTGTGCCTCCGCCGCCGCGGCGTGTCCGATTTGCTCCGCCCGTTCCGAAGACTCGCCCGTTTCCAGCGCGCGCTCACTCGCTTCCAGACGCGCCGACTCCGCCGCGGCGACGCGATCGCGCTTAGCGCGCTCGCGCTCGCTCCGCGCGACGGCGCCGCGCGTCGTTTCGATGAGCGCCGCCGCTTCGGCGAACGCGTGCGCGTGCATCTTGCTTTCGGCGTGCACGTTGATTAACGTCAAATCCACCGCGTTCGGTGTGTTTTGCACGAACGCATCCAGCGTTTTCTCCGCGGTTTCGAAATCACCGAGCTCCGCGTGTACCTGCGCGAGTCTCGTGGCGACGCGCGCGTCGGCGGGTTCGCGCGCGTACAAGGCTACCAGGTGCTCCAGCGCGCGTTTCGGCTCGCGAATCTCCAAGTACAGCTCCGCCTGTGCCCAGCGGTTGGACAAACCGCGCCCGTCCCCGAACGCGTACGCGTTCGGGTCGTTCTTCAAAGCTTCGCCGTAACAGAAAAGCGCCGCGCGCGGGTTCCGGTTCGCGCGGGACTTGAGCGCCAGCGCGTACCACGCGTCGACGTCGCGCGGACGAAGCAACGCGCCGATCATGGCGTAATCGAGCGCTTTCTTCTCGTGCCGCGCCGCGAGCGCCAAGTACGACGCGCGCGCGTCGTCGTTCGAGGACTCGTTCGAGTGTTGCGTCGCCGCCGCTTTTACTCTGTGCCCCGCCGCGGTTTCGTCGTGGATCATCGCCATCGTGTGGTACGGGTCCGGGTCGTTGGGCGCCAGCCGGATAACCTCCAGTAGAAGCTCCATCGCCCTCGGCCACTCTTCCTCTCCCCGCGCGTACAAACCGTTCGCCTCGCCGAGTTTCTTAGCAGCCTCATCCAGCACCACCCTCCGGCGCGTGCGCCGGGGGTTCTTCGGGCGGCCTCGCCCGGGTCCGTCCCCGCGCACCGCCGCGCTTCCAACCGCGCCCGCCTGCGCGGCGGCGCCCAGAAACGCCGCGAACGCGGGATTCGCGGCGAGCAAATCCGCCTTGTCGATGTTGTGGCGCTCGAGCAACTCGGAAGCACCGTATTTTTTTCCGCGCGACGTTCTACCGACGCCTTTGCCGCCTTCGAAGCTTTTGCCACCTTTGTCGACGAAGCCCTCGACGTCGCGCTCCTTCACTCCGCGCGAACGCAGCTCGGCGCGAAACGCTTCTCGGTTCTTCTCGTTCGCCTCTCTCTTCCTCCGAGCCAAGATCTCGTACGGAGCAGGTCCGTCAGCGCGCTCGTCGTTCACCGAACGCAAAACATCATCCACGGTGTGTGCCTCGTCGAACATCTCCTCGTCCTCCTCATCCTCCTCGTCCTCCTCGTCCTCGGTGTCGTTCACGTCGACGAGCGCATCCGACGCGCCCGAAACGCGACCGGACGGACCCGCCTCTTCATCATCACCTTCGTCGTCTTCGCTCACGTCCTCCTCCGGCTCCTCCTCGGGCGTGCCGGCCGCCGCATCCTCGTCCTCGGAATCGGCGCCCGTCGCGGCCGCGCCGCGTCGTCGGCTCATCGCGCCGGGGGGCGGTCACCGCCCGCGAGCGCGTGCCAGATCTGTTGTTACCCAATCTCGCCTCGTTCGTTTTGAAAAAGACCACGATACGCCGGAGTTCGCGAATGGCTCTCAGATGACACCTCGACTCTCGAGCCGCGCAGACGCTGGAAAACGCGCGACGACGGCGTACGTACGGCGTCTTCTTCGCCGCGGCGTCGTACGCGAGAGAAACGTTCGGCGAGACCGGTAAGCGAATGGTGTAAACTATAGGTATTCAATGACGCGCGAGACGCGCTACCGACACCTCGGTCGCCGTCTCGACGCCGCGTGCTAAGAAAGAATGTGCGTCGTCGTCTCGCGACGCGAATCGCCTCCTTTTTTTTTTTTTGGTTCCGACGAGACGCGCTCGTCGCCGGCGCTCGTCGTTCGCCCGCTCCTCCCCGTCACCGCTGCCCCGCCTGCGCCGCCATGTACGCCCTGTACTGCTCGCGCCGCCTCTCCTCCACCTGGTCCTGCGCCCTGCGGCGGTACTCCTTGAGGTCGCGGCAGCGGGGCACCGGGCAGTCCGTCGCCGTGCACCCCTTGCTGTGCACCTGCAGCAGCGTCCACATCTTGCGGCAGAGTTGGCACCCGCCCCCGGCTTTCACCTGGCACGCCGTGGCGTGTCGGAACAGGTGCTTCACCTTGGTGCAGTTGGGCGACCCGCAGTTCTGCGCGCGGCACGTCGTGGCGTGCACGAGCAGCTCCATCGTGCGCTGGATCTGCGCGGCGCGGTCCCTGCGGTCCTCCTCGGTCATGCCCGCGCCGCGATCGCCGCGGTTCACGCCGCCGCGGCGCAGCGCGTGCTCGTGGCCGACGGTGTTCTTGCACTCCTCGCACATGTCAAAGTCGGAGCACGTCTCGCAGCGCCAGCCCTTGCCCGGCTCGAGCTCGCGCTGGCACACGTTGCAGGTGGCCACGAACGCGGGCTCCGATGGGTTGTTCAGGTGGTACAGCACCATCATCGTGGTGTGCTTCGCTCGGCGCAGCGAGTCGAACTGGAAGTGGTTGCCCTGGCACAGCGACAGAAACGCCTGCCGCGTGTCGAAAAACTCGCTCTCCATCGCTTCGCCGTCCTCCTTGACGTCGGGGAGCTCCTCCACGCGCTCGCACACCAGGTCGCGACCCTTGGTGACCGTCTTCTCGTGCGCGGGGAGCGCGCTCTCCACGTCGTAGCACTCCTGGCACAGCTCGAACACCTGCCCGGAGGCGCTCGGCGCGCTGTCGTACCAGCGGTTGTCGTCGGCGATGACTTTGCGACACTGCCCGCACTGGTGCGCGAGGCGCACCATGATGAAGTCGTGCCGCATGTTGGCGATGGTGGTTCCGAGCTTCTTCATCAGCTCCGTGTCCAGCTCCGCCTCGGGTGTGCCCGCGCCGAGCCGCTTGCCTTTCCCCGACTTCCGAGCCGACGCGCTGGACGTCGCCACGACGCCGCCCTTCTTGCCTTTGTCGCGCTTCGCCGCCTCCGCCTGTTCCTTCAAGATGCCCGGGATCCAGTCCTCGGCGACGCCCGGGAAGTAGTCGCCGTCAAAGTACGGCAGCTCCGTCGCCGACGCGATGTCGTGGTTCTGGTTGCCGAGCTTGAACTCGTCGTGCAGGTTCCCCAAGCTCACGACGATGCCTTCCTTTTGCGCCTGCCGCAGCATCTTCAGGTACCACTCCCGCAGTTTGTCGCTTTTGGGCGTCTTCTGCTCCTTCGGGTGGCAGTACAAGATGTAATCCTCCCCTTGAAACGGCGGGCACGCCCAGATGAAGCACGACGCGAACCCCCGTTGTTTGATGTACTGCAGGTACCCGATGAGAATCTGGTGGTAGCAGTACGTGCGCAACGCGCCGCCGCCCTCCGCGGCGACCAGCACGCCGCTGGGCCGGAAGTACTTCACCGAGTCCAGGTAGCTCAAGTACACGCGCCGCGTGTTGGGCGCGGGGCAATCGCTCCCGTACTCCTGCACGTAGATGCCGAGCAGACACACGTCCACGCCCTCGATCTTCTGGAACAGAAGCAGAACCTTGGATCTGTACGGGAACTCGCTCGGGTAGTTCTGATCTTTAAACGCGTCCCGGAACCCCGGCTTGGTTTCCAGTTTCTTGTCCACGGAAGACACGACGCGGATCGTCAGGTTGTCCGCCGCCGGCATCTCGTCCACCGGCTTGCCAACCGCGCGCGCGCGCTCGCCGCGCTCGGCACCCATAACCTTGCGCAGGCGCTCCTCGAGGAAGTACGAGAGGCGCGTCTGCGGCAGGACGGACGCCGGGAGCTGGCTGGAGGGCCTCTGCGTGGTGGGCGTGCGTTCCTTCTTCTCGAGCTGGCTCAGGATGCAGGAAGGGCACGTGAACGGCGCCTCGCCGCCCTCGTTCCTCCGGCCGTTGAACAACACGCAAATCTGGTGGTACCAGTCGTTGCAGTAATCGCACTGCACCCAAGGCTCCTCCAAGTCGTCGTCGTTTTTCTTCTTCGCCAGCTGCGTCTTGGCGTACTTGTTCCCCTCAACCTCCACCGAGCCGTTGATGGCGTTGTAGCACGCGTTGCACCACGCGTCTTTGCGCGCCTCGCCGCCCGAGACGTGCGCGGGGATGTGGTAATACACCTGCCCGCGCTTGATCCGCCCCACGCACCCGTAGCAGTACAGCGGCGGCGGCTCAAACGTCAGCCGCTCGACGCCGCACGCGCGGCACGCCTGCTCGGTGGCGCCGGCGATGGCGCGCTCCGCCTCCTGGTCGCGCCGCCGCGCGCTCACGCCCGCGGGCGCGTGCTTCTGCACCAGCGGGTTCGCCTCCGAAAGGCGCAGAGACGCCAGGTGCGTGCGCACCTCGTCCGGCGAGAAACACTCCAGAAGAGACGTGCCCTCGCCGCCCGGCCTCTTCTGCCCAACCGAACCCCGCACCGCGCTCGGCGCCGGTTTCGAGAAACCGCCGACGCCGCCGGCGCCCTGCGCCCCCTCCACGCGCATGCGCTTCGCCGCGGGACCGCCCGCGGCGGCGCCTTCCTGCTGCTGCATGAGCACCTGCGACCGCTGCTTGAGCATCGCCGAGCGCACGGGCGCGCACACCGGGCACCGCGCGTCCTTGCAGTTTTGGTGGTGCTTCAGAAGCTCGCGCGACGCCAAACAGCGAGGGTAGGCGCACTGCGGGTCGACGCACCGCAGCACGTGCTCCCACAGCGACTTGGCGACGTGGCAGTGCGGCGTGTAGGCGCACTGCCCCTCCGGCGCGTGGCACTTCGAGGCGTGCCGCAAAAACAAAAGCCAGCGCTGCTGCTTCACGATGTACGCCTTCTTGATGTGCTCCTCCGTCATCACCCCGCCCGAACCGTGGTGCCCGCCGGGGTGGCCGAGGCCGCCAACGTGCCCGCCCCCAGGGCCGGCAGGGCCGCCTTGGCCCGCGCGCTGCGCGTGCGCCGCCATTGCCGCCGCGCGCTGCTGCTGCATCTTCTGCTGTACCTGCTGCTGCTGCTGCGGGGTCATGTTGGCGTATCCGGGCGGCATCTTGAGCTGCTGCTGCGAGCTCCCCGCCCGCGCACCCCCCCCCCGCCGCTGCTGCGCCATCTGCTGCTGCTGCTTCATGAGCATCATCTGCTGCTTCTGCTGCTGCGCCTGCGCCGCCTTGAGCTGCGCAGCGGTCATCTTCTTGCCCTTGCCCCGCGCCGCCGCCTGCGCGTCGTTCAGGCTCTGCTGCATGCTCTGCTGCATCGCGCGGTGCTGCTGCTGCTGCTGCTGCTGCATCATCAGCATGTGCTGCTGCTGCTGCGCGCCGCCACCCGGGTGGTGCGAGCCGGGGCCGGGACCCTTCATCGCGCCGCCTCCGCCCGCGTACTGCTGCGCGGCGGCGCCGCGAAGCACCGGCGCGCCGTTGCTCATCATCATGTTCCCGCCGCCGTGCCCCCCGGGGTGCGAGCCCGGGCCTCCGCCGCCCTCCCGCTTGGCGTCCATCGCGCCGCCCCCCCCGGCCAACATCCCCCCCCCCAAGTTCCCGCCGCTGAACGCTGGGTTCCCCTGCTGCTGCTGCGCGTAGTGCTCCTGCTGCGTGTGCGCGGCGGTCCCGCCACGGCCCGCGCTCGGCGGCGCGCCGGACCCGCCGCCGGGGCCCGGGCCCCCGGGCGCGCCTTTCGGCCGTGCCACCATGATGCGCGCCACCGCCTGTAACCGAGCCTCCAGCGTGGCTTCGTTGCAGTACTCCTCCTGTTTTTGTCGCGCGCGTGTGGGAATCACAGAGGACATAGAGCGGCGTTGAGTGCACGCAATTGCGTGTGTTGTCGTATCGCGTCGTATCGCGCTAGTGGCGCGGGAGACGAGACGCGCGGCGTCGCGCGATGATGGTCGCGTATTCGCAAAAAAAACGTCGTCGCGCGGAGGGTTTCGGTGGTGCGTAGACGAAAAGTCGGTTCGTCCGCGTCGCGTTCGCGGCTCGATCCCGGGTTCGACGCGCCGATCCGCCGACGCAGGCGTCCGACGACGCGAGTGGTGGACGCGTTCGCCGTCTCGCATCGCGCGATCGAGGCGTCGCCCGCGCCTCCGGAGGCGGTTCCGCGCGGCAATCGCAAACACGGCTTTTTTTCGCGTTCTCGAAGAGTCGCGAAAACACGCGCCCGATGAAAAACACCGGTGAAACGACCGAGTTGAAACCCAACCGTCGTTTTTCATCGTGAAAAAACCGTCGCGCGAAAGGGAAACGAACGTCGCGCACCTTGGAGCGGGCGCCGCGGTACACCGCCTCTTCCAAGCGCAGCACGAAGTCGGGGAGCTTCTGTTGCCACTCCTTCGTCTCGGTAGGTTTCCTCTGCTGAAACAGCCGCAAGCTGCGCCGATTCGGGGGGATTTTGGGTCAGTATTCGCTCGGGACGAGCCGTTCGCCGGTACCCCGGCCGATCGCGCAACGCGCGAAATCGCGATGTGGAAAACGAGCAACGCGGTGCCAGCGGGCAGCGTTAGGGTTGGTACGCGTTCGGTACCGCCGGCTTTGGCGGACGTACATGTGCTGAATCAGAATCTTTCGGCTCGGGATGTCGGCGTCGGTCTGCCAGGTCTTCCATCGAGTGTTCCCGCCGGCGTCATTGTTCATCATCCCCATCTGCTTCGCCCCGCCCGCGCCGTTTCCCTGCTGCATCGCGCGCGGTTTTTTCGCCTACTCCCAAGCACTGCGCGATGCCGCTTTCCGTGATTTCGAACGCCGCGGCCCTTCCCGGCGAAACGCGCCCCGACGCGATGCGATCGCCGCTTTCCGCCGACCGACCCGGTGCGCGCACGCGTGACACCCCCGACCGCGTAACTCGCACGTGGGCGCCGCCGCGTTCTGCACCGCCGCGCGCTGTGTGGACGAACCTATGGCCGGACTCGCACGCGCTCTGAGCGACGCGTATGGGAAAGCGGGAAAAATTGGCGCTGACCGAGGTGTCCCTTTGAAAGTGAAAGAAAGCGAAACCTCGTCCGGTCGTTCATCGGTACCGCGCGCCGCTTCATCGGACCGTCGGGCGCTCGATCGCGTGAACGCGATCCAAAAAATCAGCGTCCAGTCACGCCGATTTCGGAGTCCGGGGGTGAACCCGCGCCGCGCGTCAGACGAAGGCTGCGCGGCAGCACCCAGCGGCAGTTCGTCACAGGCGCTCGCGGCGCTCGTACGCCCACGCGCTCGCACGCGTGCGACCGAGACGAGCGGAGCGCACGCGACTGGTCGCCGCGCGAACGCGCCCGGTGACAATACCCTCCCGCCGCTACCCGAACGACCATGGCGGCTCTCACCAGCGCGCTCGCGGTGACGCACACCGCGGGGGCGTTTCAGACCGCGCTCGACCGCCGCCAATGCGGCGGTGAGACCTCGCGCGGCGTTGTGTGCGTCGCGCGCGCCTCCGCGCGCGCCCAGAGCGCGCTCGCGGGCGTCTCGCGTCCCGGTCGGGTTGTGTTTCCGCGCTCCCGGAACGCGGGGGGGCTGGGGTTCTGCGCGCCCGCGCCACCGCGGGACGCGTTCTCGAGCGACGCCGGAGCGTGGCGCGGCGAGGCGCAGCGATGCGACGCCGCCGCGGCCGCGAGTGAGGGAGACGCTTCCGGAGAGGTACGCACGCCTCATGCGCACCGAGACGCCACCCCGGGACGTTCGTGACCCACGTGAATCCACGGATAGCGCTCGAACGCGCTCGTTTCGCGCGCGTCGCGGCTCTTTTTTTCTCATTCTCCGCCGGAGCGGCGTTCGATCGCGCTCGATCGCGTCGCGACCGCGTCGTGTCGTGCACGCGTCTCACACGCACTCCCTTCCCCCCGAACGTGTCTTCCTTCTGTTGGCTTCGCAGGCGGCCAAGTCGGCGGCGCGCGCGACGGTGACGCCCGTGGTGAACAAAGGCAAGCTCCAGACGCGCGTGGTGTCTGCGCTGTGCCTCGGGGCGTTTGGTTTGTTCGTGACGTGCACCGGGGGGCGGGTGTGGGCGGTGTGGATGGCGGGCGCGAGCTACCTGTCCGCGAAGGAGTACTTCACGATGGTCCCGAACATGACCTCCGAGCTCCCGCACCCGCCCCCCAAGTGGGCGTGCGACGTCTCCGTGCTGGTCTGCACGATGTTCTGCCTGGTGTTGCAAGCGTGCGGCGCCAAGACGGGGGCGCTCGTCATGTCCGTGCTCGGCGCGTTTGGCGTCGTGGCGTTTCTGCTCACCACCAAGCAGGACGAGCCGCACTTCTCGCAGTACACCGCCGCTTTGTTCGGGATCGTGTACTGCGGCGCGTTGCCCGCGTTCTGGGTGAAGTTACGCGCGCTGGCGTTTTCCGAATCCGCGCGCGTCGCCATCGCCGTGCGCGCGAGCGGGTCTCGGTTCGTGGAGAATTGGCCGTCGATCCTGGGCGGGCCGGAGGCGTGGACCACCGGTTTGATCGTGACCGTCATCACCGTGTCCTGCATCATCGCCTCGGACGTGGGCGCGTACGCCTTCGGCAAGACCTTCGGCAAGACGCAGCTGATCAAGATCTCGCCCAACAAGACCGTGGAGGGCGCGGCGGGCGGGCTGCTGTGCACGATGCTCACCGCCTTCGGGTTGCGGCAGCTCCTCGGATGGCACGCCGGCGCGATCCAGACGGTGGTGCTCGGCGCGCTGGTGTTCTTCGCCGCCGTCGCCGGCGACCTGATGGAGTCCGTCATGAAGCGCAACGCCGGCATGAAGGACAGCGGTGACATCATCCCCGGACACGGCGGGTTCCTCGACCGATTCGACTCGTACATGTTCACCGGCGTCTCCGTGTACTTCTACATCGTCACCGTCATGCCGTACTGGTTCGTCGGGATGGTGCTGTGACGAGCTTTTGACGCGCGCCGGAAATAAAGCTACCGTACTATCAATACCTATACGAATATACACATCACTACGCGGTTATGAAATAAGCGCGCGTCGTCGCGCTCTTCGTTTTCACGCCTCGGACGGCGGCGCGGCGACGATGACGTACGTCGTGCCCAAGTGGTACCGAGCCACGGACTCGATCTCCAGACCCGCCTCGCGCACGATCGCCAGTATGTCCCTGTTCCAGTAACAGCCCCACCGCTTCGCGTGCGGGTCCGCGTGTTTGTCCAGGATGTTCGAGACCCAATCCCAGTCGCTTCGGCCGTGCTCGAGCAGGTAAATCTTTCCAGAGCCGGAGAGTGCGTCGCCGGAGCCGGCGCCGGCGCCGGCGTTTTTTTTCTTTTTCTTTTTCCCGCGGCACACGCGGCTCATCTCGCGCAGCGCCGCCACCGGGTCCTCGAAGCTGCACAGCCCGAAGGTGTCCACCACGGCGTCGAACGACTCAGACTCAAACGGCGCGATCGCCGCGTCGCAGACGCGCGCGTCCACGAGAACGCGTCGACGGATCACGGACGGACCGCCGTTCGCGACTTTTCGCGACGACGTCTCGCGCGTCTCGCCATTCGTCGTTCGGTGTTTTTTTTTTCTTTCCGATGACGCAGCCGCGGGCGCGACGTACTCGGCCCTCTCGGCTTTCGCTCGGCACACCGCCACCATCGGCGCGGAGCAATCCGTCGCGGTGAGCCGCACGCCGGGGGGGTAGTACGCCAAGTTGCGGCCGGTCCTGATTCGGAAACGAAAGCGTTCGGAGGCGGAGAGAGGTCAGACGCGCGGACGAGCGGTCGCGAGCGCGGCGACGACGGAGCGCGACTTTTTGCATGCGTGATTGCGATTTTTTCGTTTCGGTGTGGTCGCTCGCGCGAGGCACGCACCCCGCGGCGACTTCCAGCACGTCACCCTTGAGCTGGCGCAGCATCCACCACCGCATAAGCTTTATGCCGCTCATGAGCTCGTGCCACTCGATCTCTTCGTCGAAGGACTCGGCCAGTCGGTCGTACGCCTCGCGTCGCGTCGCTTCACGCACGAGGGGTGATTTCGGTGCGGTCGCCGAGGCTGATGACTCACGGCGCTCGGGGGAACCGCACGAGCACGGCGCCGGGGTCGAGCCGAGCATCGTGCCGTACCCCACCGCGGTCCCCGCGACCACGGTCGCGGCCGCACCGAAGGCGCCCAGCGCGCCGAACACCAGCCGCATCGGCCACCTCGCGCGCCCGAAACTGACGAAAGACGTTCGCTGTCCCAGAAAGACAGAAGCGAAGTCGTGCCTTTTCGCGACGACCGGTATTTTCTTTCGACTGCCCACCTTCCGCAGAAGGAGCGCACGGGACCTCGACGGCCGCCACGACGCGACGCGCGACCCGGTGGACGCGGGACAAGTGACCGGTGCGTAGCGAGACGCGCGCGATGGCCACGCGCGTCGGAAGTAGATGCGTTGAGGGGTGTCATCTAGGCTGAACTGCGATTAGAGTCTCGGACGTGACGAGGACTCGCCGATCGGGCGATGTCGAGTCGCGGCGACGCGATGGACACCGACGTCGTCGAGCGAGGGAGGAAGAAACAGAGACCGGCCAAAGCGCCTGCCTTGCTTCGCGGCGCGTACACGAGCGTGGTGTCTCTGGATCGAGCCACTCGAGACGCGTGTCGCGACGCCAGACCGCCCGTCGCGCCCCCCGCGTTGCGCAGGCCCGGGGACGACGCGACGTACCTCGACTTCTTGCGTCGGACCTTCGTCGCCGCGCTCGAGCCTCTGCCGCGCGACGCCGACACGACCGCGGCGTGCGGTATGGACGAGGTGATCGTCCGCGCACTGGGGTACCACTTCAAGACGCACCCGAGCCCCTCCAACGTGCTGTGCAACGGCGCGCGGCGCAAAGGCCCGCGCCCGGGGGGGGGTGCCAACAATCGGCCCGCGGCGGAGCGCGACCGCGAGAAGGCTCCGGAGCCGACGAACGCCGACGCGCGCCGGGAAGGTCGTCGCCCCCTGGTCGCGCCCGACGTGGACATCGTGCACGAATCCGCCGCGATCGAGAACCTACGTGGTGACACGTGGCGCACGTACGTCGAGCGCGCGGGCGACCAGCTGGCGTTCCACCTGCTGACGAGAGCCTCGGTCTTCGTCGTCGCGGGAACGAGAGACGGAACGGAAAGAGGCGCCGCGGGGTACCTGCAGCTCTGCGGCAAGCCCGTGAGCGTGGCGGCGCGCGCGCGCCAGATGGCGCTCGCGAGGGCGGCGAAGCGCGAAGGCGCGCGAAAACAAAAAAGCGACGCGCGGGGCGGGGACGACGCCGAAAAGAAGGACGAGGGCGCTTCCGAGCGGAGGCGAGCGAGCCGCCGCGCGCGAGAAGTCCGCGCGCGAGAAGTCCGCGCGCTCGGCGACCCGCGGGGTCCCCGCGGGCGACGCGAGCGGTGCGCGAAGACGGAAACGCGCGGCGGGAAGGGAGACGGTACCGAGAAGCACGGAGACGGAATGGAGACTCGCGAGCCTCGCGAGCCTCGTGAGCCTCGCGAGACTCCCGACGCGGCTCCGCGATCGACCTCGCCTCGCGCGCGACAAAACGCTCTCGGCTCGGAAGCGAGTCCCGGGACGTCCGCCGCGCCCTCCTCGGCGGCGGCGAGGCTCCTGCGCCGCGCGAGTGGGTTCGTGCGCGGCGTGATCACCGCCAACCCCTTCATGCGCGCGAAGCCGGCGACGACGGCGCGGGATTCCCCGCCGCGAGAGAGGCGCGCCGCGGTCCCTTCGCCGGGCGCGGACGGCGGCTGTTCGTTTCGCGCGGACGACCGCCCCGAAGGAAGCGAGGGACGAGCCGTCGCGAGATCCGCGGTCTCGGAGCCGATCGGCGTGGTCTCGGAGTCCGCGATTTTGACGGAGGGGCGCGCGCCGTGCGTCCCTCAGCGCGCGACGGCGGCGGTGGCGACGCTCAGCTCCAAGCCGCCCCGGCCGAGCAGCTGGCGGCGCCGCCGAGCGGCGAAAGCCGGAGCGGCGCCGCCGAGCGTCGACGCCGGCGCGGCGGATAAAGTCGGCGACGCGAACGCGCTTCCGTCGCCCGCCGAATTCGGAGTGCACCAAGAGGACTCGACGGAGATGGTTCCAGAGACCCCCGACGCGAGCCACGACTCCGGGCACGGCAGCGTTTTCTTCCCCGGCGCCGCGCGTTTCCCCCGGCGCCGCGCGGAGCGCGGGCGAGACGCCGGCGGCGAGCGCGACTCGGACGCCGACTCCGGCGCGGGCTGGGAACGGCTCGGCGCCGCGGCGGACGAAGATCCGATGGCGTTCGTCGACGCGGGCGACCGCTCTGACGATACGGATCGTCATTCCTCGTTCCGCGCGGAAGCCGCCGGAAGCCTCGAGGACGCGAAAGCCGAGGAGGAGAAACGCGCGCGTCTCGCGCGCGCGCGCCTCGAGGCTTCCGGCGGCGAGGGCGAATCGAAACCGGGATCGGTTTCGTTCGACGCCAGCGCGTTCGCGCACAAAACCTCGTTCGCGCGTCGCCCCGGCTTACCCCGAGGGCACATCCTGAACGTCAGCGGCCGCGGACCGCGCGGCGCGCGTCGTCTGTACGCGCACGTCTTCTCCGGTTCTCCGGAAACGTCCTCCGGTTTTCGGTCATCCGCGCCGAAGAAGACGCGCGACGCCGCGGATGTTTTTTTTAGTGAAAAATCCGTCGCGCAAGGCGAGCGAGGCGCGAACGCGAGAAAGGCGGACGCGGCGCGTCGCGTCCCGAGGCGAGACCGCGAGGCGCTGCTTCCGCTTCTGCAGCTCATGCTGCACCGCGCGCGGCGGTGCCCGTACGGCGCACTGCTGGACGCGCACTGCCCCATGCCCGCCGGCGTCGCGCGGCGTCTCGGCGAACGCGGCGAGAAAGCCGGCGCCGACTTTAGTATAAACGACTCGAGTCTTCGCGAAGACTTCGCCGACGAGGACGACGGCGGCGACGGAACGGAAGAGCGTCTTCCGACCGACGCGGACGCGCGGAGTGATTCTCCGAAATCCTCCGAAACGGAGCGCGTCGCGGAAACGGGTGACCCGTTCGGTGGGAACGCGGCGGCGGGAAACGCGCGTCTTCTAAGCGTCCGTCACCCGCGGTTGCGAGGTGAACCCGCGAGCCGCGAACCGCCCTCCCTGCTCGCGTCGTTCGTCCCCCCGCGCGCGGTGGCGTCGTTCCTGTGGGCCGCGATCCGCCGCGTCGCGCCCCGCGAGACGCTGGGTGGGCGGCGCTCGCGCGCTTCGCTCCGCCGGTTCCTGCTGCGCCTGACGTCGCTCCGCCGCTCGGAGAGGTGCACACTGCACGAGGCGATGCGCGGCGCGCGCACCGAGGAGTTCCCTTGGCTGTTCGGGAGGCGGGGCTCGTTCGCGGAGGATGTCTCTTCCACTGAGTGGAAAAAAACAAAAAAACGCGCGGGAAGAAGCGGCCCGGTGACGGCGTACCTCGCGCGGCGCCGGCGCCTGCGGCGGTGGTTCCGGTTCCTGCTCGCCGAGGTGGCGGTGCCTTTGCTCCGAGCGCACTTCTACTGCACGGAGACGGAGGCGAACCGCAACCGGCTCTTCTTCTACCGCAAGGGCGTCTGGGCGCGGCTCACCGCCGCGCACCTCGCCGCGACCACCGAGGACGAAGCCGGAGAGACCAAGGCGCCCGCGCCGATGCGCCTCTCCGGAGGCGCTCCGGTGGACCCCGCCGCCGCCGCCACCACCGCGCGCAAGCCGTACGCGCGGCTGAAGAAGCCCTCGGCGCGGTACGCGCTGCAGAGGCACCTGCTCGGCTTCTCGCGCCTGCGGCTGCTCCCCAAGAGCACGGGGCTGCGGCCGGTCGCGATGCTCGGCCGACCCGCGGTGGCGTCGTTCGCGCCGCCGGGCGGGCGCGAGCGCGCGCGGCGCG
>Ga0181564_10003280_pt1 | contig 13926 bp, 8 predicted proteins | sample 011ome_24_FD_134512 | JGI IMG/M metagenome (GOLD analysis project Ga0181564, IMG submission 134512) | Coastal salt marsh microbial communities from the Groves Creek Marsh, Skidaway Island, Georgia - 011513CT metaG (megahit assembly) | ecosystem: Environmental > Aquatic > Marine > Intertidal zone...
GCGCGAGCGTGGCGAACCGCCTGCGAACGAAAACGCCGAGCGAAACGAGGGTGTGTTTCCCAGTCATTTCGCTCGACGACGGAGGTTTCGGGAAAACTCGCGCCAAAACGTCTGGAAAAATCGACTGCCAGCTCCGCAGCTCCTGGCTCCCACGCGCGTTTCGTCGCTTTTCGCGTCGGTGGTTTTCGTTTCGCGTCTCCGCGACCCATCGCGAGTCCCAAACGTTCGTCCACGCGAAGGCCCCTCCGCACGAACGAGATGTTCTCGATCGCCGTCAACGCATCGCGCGTCGCCGCGACCCCCCGCGCGGGGTCCCGCGCCACCGCGCGCCCCGCGCGCGTCGCCGTCGCCGCGCGCGCGTCCGTCGGGTCGGCGGACGGCTCTTTGGTGTTCACCTCCGCGGATTTCGACGCGGGGGCCTCGACCGTCGCCGTCGCTGAGCGCGACGAGGCCGTCGAGGAGGCCGCCGAGGAGGCCGCCGAGGCGTCCACCCCCGAGCCCGTCGCCGAGCAGGCGGCCGAGCCCGTGGCGTCCACCCCGTCCCCCTCCCCCGCCGCCGCCGCGCCGAAGGCACCCACCCCGGAACCCGAGGATTCGCTCTTATCTTCCGTGCTCGCCGCGTTCGGCGATCGCCGCGCGATTGAGACCATCAACGGCCGCGTCGCCATGCTGGGCTTCGTGGACGCCATCTCCGCGGAGCAGGCGACGCACGCGACGCTCATCGAGCAGCTCCCCGCGGCGTTCGGGTCCGTCGCGCTCATCACCCTCGCGTCGCTCGCGCCCAAGCTTCGCGCGAACCCGATCGCGCCGCGGGACGGCATCACCGAGGATGCCGAAGCGTTCTTCGTGTTCCGCAGCGACGCCGAGCGGCTGAACGGCCGCGCGGCGATGGTGGGCATCACCGCCTGGGCGCTCATCGAGGCGGTCAGCGGCACCGCGGCGCTCTGATCGAGCGCGCGTGGGGTTCGAGACAAACAACGCGTGAAGAAGAGACGTGTATCTGTACTAGACGATTTATTATGAAGACGAACGCGTACGTCTACGAGAGTCCGCGTAAACGACGTTCGGTGAACGTTCGACGCGCGGCCGTATCTCACTTCCGTTCACTCGTCACGCCTGATCGAAATCGAACGGGCTGTCTTTGGATTTGAAGATGATCACGTCGTGCGTGTCCACCTTCAAGTGAATGTACTGATGCGTCTCGTGCGAGAACGAAGCGCCGAAGTGTTTCCCGGCAACCGCGTGGTACACCCCATCCGTCGCTAAGCCCGAACTCGGGTACCGCGCGTCGTACCCTTTCTTGATCGCCTGCGCCACGTCCTTGTACTGCGCGTGCTTGTCGAACGCCGAGCACGCTTCCTACATCGCGCGCAGGAACGTACACGTGTGGGTCGTGTGGAAGGCGAGTCACGGGACGCGTCAGTCAAACGCGCCCACGCCGTCGCGAAGATCGAACGTCGCGAAAATCGAACGTCGCCGCGAACGACGCGAACGTGGGAGTGAATCGTTGGTTCGTCGCGCCGAGTTCCGAGTCGAGTTCCAAATCGAGAGACGAATTTCGCGCGCGGACGAAGCGCGGCGACGCGGAGAAACCCCGATGGCTCGTCGAGAGCGCGCGCTCGCATTCGGCGCCGTTTCCCGCGACGCACCTCGATCGCAACCTTCTCGTGCTCGTCGTTCATGAAGCTCAGCACGATGGACACGTCGTGTTCTTTCCGCGCAACCTCCTCGCCCTCGGCGCCGGGCTCGCCCTCTTCCGGTTTGACCTCCGCCATCGCGAGAGCCCGCCCCCCGGGTGTGCCTTCGCTGGGTTCGCCGCCCGGTGCCGCACGGGGCGCTGTGGATCGGCAGGCGTGTGCGCGAGTCCGATCGACCCGAACGCGCCGCGAGCAGTGAGCCCGGCGCGCTCGGCTCGACGAGTCGGCAGCGAAAGTGAAAAACACCGAGGAACGGCCCGAGTGTGCGGAATTTTTTCGCAAAGGGGAACTTCGAGCGTTTTCGTGTTCCGAGAAGCGCACTGTCGCCGCGCGCGCTCTCGGACGCACCTCCGCCTCCGCCGCGCGCGATGTCGACGCCCGGCCGCGGTCTGTCGCACGGCGGCATCCGGTGGGAGCCCCCCTCCTCCGTGCACATCGACGAGCTGGAAAACGTGGCGACGCACAACGCGTACCCCGCGCCCGCGGTGACGCCCGGACGCGGCATCCTGAAGACCCCCGGGCGAGTCAAGACGCCCGCCGCGAGCACCGCGCGCACGCCCAAGGCTTGGAACAACAACCCCAACGCCAAGCACAGGGTGACGTCCCCAGAGAACGTCGGGGTTTCGAACGCGGGGATGAAGACCCCCGGCGCGGCGAAGACGGCGCAGTTCGCAGCTCGGACGCCCGCGCGCACGCCCGCGCGCACGCCCGGAATCGACGCGTCGCAATCGTCTCGTCCGATGAGCGTTTTCGTCCCCGCCTCGACCACCGCGACGACGCCCGCTCGCCTCGCCGGCAACAGTCGCTCGCTCACGCCCGGCGCCGGCACCAGGACTCCGGGCGGCTCGATGTTCTCGCAGGCGCCCGCGCGCGTCGCGGTGGACGCCGGCGCGAAGACCCCGAGGCGGTACAGGGCGCTCGTGGTTTCGCGCGCGCCCCGGACGCCGGGCGGCGCCTCCGGTCCCCTCGGCGACGACGGGCCGGCGGCGGTTCTGAAGACGCTCCCCAACGCGACGCAGGCGGCGTACTGGCTGAGGCGCGCGGCGCGGGAGGAGCAGAGAGGCGACTTCGACAGCGCGCTGGGCTTCCTGGAGCAGGGCATCAAGAGGCACGCGCGTCCGAGCGAGGACCTGGCGGCGGCGAAGGCGACGCTCGAGGCGAAGATGCGTGCGAAGGACGCGTTCGCGGCGGAGACGAAGACGCGCGGAAGTGACGTGGTGGTCACCACGGCGGTGACTCCCGCGCGGGTCGATGTGTTCCCGCGCGGGAGCGCCGCGGCGACGCCCGCGCCGCCGAGCGCCGCCGGCGCGTCCCCGGCGCAGAAACACTGCGACGCCGCGATCGACAAGCTGGACGCGATCCTGCGGTCGCCCAAGCCCCTGACGCTGGCGTCGCTCGGGGCGAGCGCGAGGAAAGCCGCGCGGTCGCCGCCGACGCCGCGCGACGCGAGCGCGAACGCGAACGTCACGCCCTGTCACGCGGCTGTTCCGCCGGCGAGCCGCGGGGCGACGCCCTCGGCGGCGCACGTGCTGCGGCGCCAGCTGACGCCCAACTCGGAGTTTGCCGCGCTCGAGATGGCGGTTGCGGCGGAGGCGGAGGAGCAGAGACGCGTCGCCGAGGAGGACGCGCTCGCCGCGAAGGAGGCGGCGGCGGCGATGCTGATGCGCCAGGAATCCGTGAAGGCGTCGTCGCTCACGCCGGTTCGCGGGGTGGCGAGCCCGAGGTCCAAGCCGCCCAGGTCGCCGAGTCTCGGCGCGAAGGCGTCCGCGCTGTCGCGCACCGCCAGCGCCGCCTCGGCGAGCGTGCTGGGGACGCCTCCCGCGCGCGTCGCCGAGGTTCGAACCTCGGACCCTTTGCCTTCGTCGGCGGCGGTCTCGTCGGAGATGCTGTCGCCCGCCACGATGCTGCCGTCGCTGCCGACGCCCACCGCCGAGATCCCGTCTCTGGCGAACGCCCGCCCCGGCCCTTCCCCCGGGAAGGCGGCGCGCGAGGCGTGCGAGGCGGAGGGCACCTCGCCGACGGCGGCGGTGGCGGACGCCGTGGCGCGCGCGACGCCGGGCTCGGTCGAAACGCGGCGGGGCCGCTCGAGCCGGTCGCCGGCCGTCGCCGCCGCGCCTACGCCTCGCTCGGCGCCGCTCCCCGCGACGCCGCACGGCGAGCCGCGGTCGTTCGCGACGCCCGCCGCGTTGTCGGCGGTGACCCCGATCGCGCCCAACGCCGCGCGGCTCATCGCGACGCCCGGGCGGCGCGACGGAACGTCGCCTCTCTCGGCGTTCGCGCGGAAGATGGCGAAGGTGATCGTGGACGCCGCGGACGAAAAAAGCGCGCGAACGCCCGCGCGAGCCGCCGCGGAGACGGCGAGCGCCGCCGCGAGCGCCGCGCTCGCGGACACGCCGGAGAAGTGACTTCTCCGGAGAAGAGTGTAATTACGAAAGTACCGTAGTCTACAGTGCGTTTATGTCTTATCGTGTCTTATCGTACAACACGCGCGCGACGTTCGAGAAGACGTCTCCGGGTCTACGCCATCTACGCCATCTACGCCTCGGCCCGTTCGCTGAGCCGCGCCTCGATTCGCGCCACCGCGTCGTGCGCGGTGGGTCGTTCCCGCCAGTCTTTCCGTAACAGAAACGCCACGACGTCCCGCAAAGCCGCGTCGGCTTCGTCCTCCGGCGCCTCCTCCGGCCACGCCACCTTCCCGCTGAGCACGGCCAGCGCGAGGCTCCCCCCCGTCTGCCCCAGCGCGCTCTCGAACGGCGACCGCCCGCCGTTGGCGCCCGCGAACAGCAGGCACCCGAGCGACCACACGTCGACGCGCTCGTCGAGGTCGCATCGGGAAGGCGTGTCGAAGAGCTCGGGCGCGCGGAACGGCGCCGTGCACTCGCGCGCCGCGCGTTCCTGAACGCGCAGCGCGCCCGCGCGGTCGCGCACCGAAACGCGCGCCGGGCGACACGAGCCGAAGTCCATGAGCACGGCTTTCAAACCCCCCTGGTGTTCCATCCTTCCGGTTTCAATAAGCACGTTCCCTGGTTTCACGTCCCTGTGCGCCAGCGGACCGAAGCGCGGGTGCTCGTGCAGGTACGCCAGCGCCGTCGCGATTTGCTTCGTCAAACGCAACAGCTGCGTTTTCGTAAACGCCGCGCCCGGCGGGTTCGCCAGGCACCGGTCCAGCACGGTCCCCTCGGGAAACGCGGGGAACACCATGTGCGCGCGTCTACGTGCGCGTGATGTTTCCGTGATGTTCGGGCTTTCGATTTCCGCTCGTAAAAGCGGGAGCGCGTGCGGGTGATCCGTCGCGCGCATCACCGCGATCTCCCTCTCCACGGCGGAGTTCCCGAATCGACTCGACACTGCCTCGTCCTCGTCCTCGTCCTCGCCGTCCCCTAGAAGCACGCGCTTGAGCGCGAAGTCCTGCCCGCGCGCGTCCGGCACCTCGCGGACCAGGAACACGAACGAGAACCCGCCCTCCCCCAGCGGCCGCTGCACCGCGAACCGCGTGCGCTCCACGGTCACCTCCTCCGGGGGCATGATCTGTTTCGCCGCGGCGTCGAGGAACCGGTACAGGTGCTGAAGCCCGAAGGCGGTGCCGCACCCCGCATGCGCCTCCATCGGAGCCGGCGAACGCGAGGCACGCGCGACGCGTGTCTGACGGGCGCCGGCCGAACCGCGCGGCGGAGACTGAGAGGGTCGCACGGAGAGACGTCTCGGCACATCTGAAAACTCTCGTCTTTTTTGGGCGCGGCTGCGCACCAGCGCACGTCAGATGACGAACGAAAAAGCGAAACCCTCCTTCACTCGCCCGCGCGCGCGGCGCGGCGGGTCGACGCGGTCGACGCCGCGATGGCCTCGGCGTCGCACTACGACGTCTTGGGCTTGGTCGGGGAGGGCAAAAGCGCGTCGACCGAGGAGATCAAGAGGGCGTACAAGTCCGCGGCGTTACGGTGTCATCCGGACAAAAACGGCGGGGACGTCGCCGCCTTCGTCGCGGTCAACCGGGCGTTCGAGACGCTGAGCGACCCGGCGTCGAGGCGCGCGTACGACGCAGCCTTGACATCTCGGCAGAGGCAGGTGGTGGTCTCGGACGAAATAGACCTGGAGGACATGGACGTGGAGGACGCGGAGGCGCCGGGGACGGGGACGGCGACCGCCGACGAAGGAGGCGGACACGAAACCATCGCGACTCGGTACTCGTATCCGTGTCGCTGCGGCGACCGGTACGAGCTGGACGCCGAAGACCTGCACGCCGATTTCGACTTCGCGGACGTGCCGTGCGCGAGCTGCTCGCTGTTCACGAGGGTGCGCTACGGGCCGAGTGACGGCGAGTGACTGTGACGCGCGAACGAGCGGCGAACGGCGAGCCGAGACGCCGGCGTTCACGGTTCGGCGGGGTTCTAGTAATATGACCTCACGTATAGTCTCACGCAAACGCGCGTCTATCATAACGGCGTCGGCTCACCGCCTCGACATAATAGACTAGTCTATAATATTAGTGCCGAACGAGCGACGAGAACGGCGTCATCCCCGTCGCCGCGGATCGGTCGTCGTCCCGCGCGTCCGGTCCCCTGACCGCCGTGCCGTACGGCCCGGGCCGCGTCTCCAGAAACGCCTCCTCCTGCGTCGCCGCGACGGACGCGAGCGTCTCTTCGTCCCACCATCGGATGTTCCCGTTGCCCAGCAACGCGTTCAAACGCGCGACGGTTCCGGCGTGGTACGACGCCAGCCGCGCGCGAACCGCCGGCGCGATGGCGACGCCGTCGTCGAACGAATCGAGAAACGCCTCCGGCAGAGCCGCCACGTACGGCGCTTCGCTCTCCGTCTGAGACGTCTCAGCGTCTCCCCGCTCTCCGAAAGCGAACGTCTCGGCGGATCCGCCGCGCGCGACGGATTCCGAAACGCCGAGCTTTCCGGAAAAAACGCCGCCCGTAGCGAAGACCCCTCGGGGTTCCTTGTCCTCGACGCCACCGTAAACGGCGAGGAGCGCGTCCTCGTACGCCTCGCGCGCGCGCGCGCGCGCGAGGCTCGTCCCCTCTTCGCCTCGCGTGGCAGCCTCTTCGCTTCCCGCGCCGACTAAATACCCATAGCCTCCCGCCTCGCCGCCCAGGGTCGCCGCGGACGCCTCCGGCTCGGACGGCTCTTCTTCGCCGACCCGCGCGGCGGCCGCCGCCGCCGCCGCCGCCCGCGCCCTCGCCCTCTGCAGGTCGATGGAGACGCTCACCGGGTCGACCAGAGGCAGGCCGAGCAGGCGCCAGCCGACGACTGCGACGGCGAGCGTGGGGAGGCCGCTCCGCCGCGCCTGGTCGGCGGTGACCACCATGACGTTCTGCGCCGGGACGCGCTCGTACAGGCGACGCAGGTGGTCCGCCCACGCGCCGGCGCGCGCCGGCGAGAAGCCCAGCTCGCCGCGCTCGTCGCACCGCGCGCGCTCGTCCTCGGAGAGGCCCGGGTTAGAGCACCCGCCGGGGCACCCCGGCCACGCCGCGAACCCTTTCTCCGCCGCCGCCGACGCGCAGCACCGCGCCTTCGCCTCGAACCGAGAATCGCCGGTTCCCAGGAGCAGCCCGTCGGCGCCGCACGCGCGCGCGATGTGCAGGTCCACGTCCACCGCGAGCTCGAAGCCGCGCCTGGAGTACGAGACAGAGCGAGCCTGAGCGTTTCGTTCGCCGTTTCGTTCGCTGCCAGGGTCTTTTTCTTTTTTTTCGTCGGACGGCTCCAGCGGCTCCGCCGGCGTCGCCCAGCCCGCGACGGCGTCTCTGTGCTCCAGCAGCGTCTCGGCGAAGACGGACGCGGCGTGGTCGATCGGGTTGGTCAGCATCGCCACCACCCGCGTCTCGTCGCCGCCCATCGCCTCGCACATGCGCAGAGGCGCCCAGCCGGTGTACAGCAGGTTTTTCGTGTTTTGGAACCGGGGCACGCTCAGGAACGCCTCGCTCTCGCCGCACCGGTGGAAGTGCGCGTCCAGGTACTCCTTCTGCGCGTCCAGGGGCGCGGGCTGACGCCGCCACCGCGGGTCCGCGAAGAAACGCTCGCCGTCGTCGTCGCTCGGCCAGCGCGTCGAGGGGCGCCAGCCCAGCGCGCCGGAGGGCGACGAGGCGACCGCGTATGCGTTCAATTCCTCCGGCGCGTCCGACGCGAGGCGTTTCCGACGCGAGGCGCCGGCGGCGCCGGCGGCGGAAGCGGAAGCCGACGCCGAGTCGTCGCGGCGAGTCACCTCGCCCGTGGGGAACGCGTCAGAGGACTCGTGTGTCTCGTCGACCGACCCGTGGTTTCGCTGTTTCCTCCCTTCGTTCCTCAGCGATGCCTCCAGCTTCCCCGCGCACGCCACCTGCTTCTCCTCCAGGAACGCCGCCAGCGCCTCCGCCGGCGCGCCCGCCGCGCCCGCCAGCAAAAAATCCGGGAAGCGCCGCGTGCCTTTGTCGTCGCGCAGCGCCGCGCCGCCCGCGGTGACCTCGCACCCCCGGTACGCGCCGACCGCCTCGGAGGAGTTGGCGATCGTGCCCACCTGCACGCTGCGGTCGTCGTGGCCCTGGGGGGGGGCGGAGGGGTACCCGGGCGAGGACGTCATGCGCACCATGGAGACCATCGAGAACGCCGCGACCGCGGTGCACGCGGTCCAGAACAACACGGGCTCGCCGACCCGCCACGCCCACGCCGAGATGGACTCGCGCGTTCGCGGTTTCGGCTCGACGCTGTCCGAGGCCGCCTCGTCGCCACTCGGGGAGCCCCGCGAGGAGCCCCGCGAGGAGGCGCTGCCGTACGACCCCGGCGTGTCCGGCCACCGCACATCGGACCAGTCGGACGCGTCGGACGGGCCGACGCCGGACGCGACGACGCCCGACTCGAGGTCGCGGGCGTCGCGCGACGCCATCGTCGAGGGAACGCGGGAGGAGTCGCGTCCGCCGTCGACACCGCACGCGAAAGATCCCACCCGGTCTTCCCGATGCACCCCAGGCCGCCGCCCGCGCGCGCGCACGATGGCGCGGGACGCGCAAACACATCGCCAACACCCCCGAAGTTTGTAGCGAGCAGAAAGGAGTACGCAATAGCGCGCTTTCGCGGCGGTACAATAAATTGTGACTGGTTCCTCTATGTGCGTTTTTATATAATCATTTCTCTCGCTGTTCGCTACGAAACGCTCAAACGCTCCTCAGTGCTTCCGGACGTGGTACGCGTCCTTGATGGGCCCCTTGGCGGCGAGCGCGGCGGCCTTCGCGGCTTTGCGCTCCGCGGAGGTGAGCTTCTTGTTGTCCTTCGCCTCTGTCAACGAGAAGTCTTCCGTGCTGTCTCCTCCCTTCTTCATCGCCCGCCGCTCGGCGACGGAGAGCTTCTTCTCCTTCCCGGCGATGGCCTGCGCCACGACCACGCCGTCGCCCACCAGCCACGTCTCGTTGCACAGCTCGTTGACGAACGCCTTGTTGTGCGAGATGGTCAACACGCCGCCCTTGAAGTCGGAGAGCGCCTTCGTGAGCGCCGCCAGCGTGTCGTTGTCCAGGTAGTTCGTGGGCTCGTCCAGCGCGATGATGTGCGGGTTGATCCACATCGCCGCGGCGAGAACTAAGCGGGACTTTTGCCCGCCGGACATGCGCTTGATCTTGCCCATCGCCAGATCTTCGTCGATGCCGAACTCGGCGAGGTGCAGCCGCACCTCTTCTTTCGTCAAAGGCCGCAGGTCCATGCCGCTGTGCATCGCCTTGAGCTTCTCGTCGAAGTTGCGCACCATCTTCATCACGAACTCGTCCTTCTTCTGTAACGACGTGATGGGTTCCCAGTCCGTGTCGTTCTCCTTCCGTCCGGCGCGGCGGCACTCGTAAAACAGCGTCTTGCCGCGTTCTTGCCGCCCGATGATCTCGCAAATCGCGCCGCGCTCCTGCGATTGCGCCAGCTCGTCTTTGGACAGGTTGTGGCTCGAGCGCTTCGCGATCTCCTTGTCCCTGCCGAGGTAGAAGCGGTTCTGGAGGTACTCCAGCGGCGTGTTGTTAATGGACTCCTCCAGGTGGTGCATGGAGTGCTGCGCGATGTACGCCAGGCGCAGGTTGTGGTGCTGCCACACGTCGCCGACGCCCACATCCGGGCTCAGCTCGCCGATGAGCAGCTTCATGAGCGTCGTCTTCCCCGCGCCGTTTAAACCGATGAGCGCGGCGCGCGAGTCCTGCGTGATCTTCACGTTCGCCGCGGTCAGGATCTGTTTGGTCGTTCCTGGGTACGTGAACGAGACGTCCTTCATGTACATGATGCACTTGCTGCGGTTCTTCACGCCCTCCAGCGGCCCGGGATCAGGGAACCGGATGGGCTTGATGTGCGCGGGCTGGTCCTCGCCGATGGACGCGATGGCAAACTTGGGCGCGGGCGACGCGCGCCCGTCGGACGCGCTCGTCTCGTCGATGCCTTCCATCTTTTCGCCGTTCGCGTCCGCGAGGGAGGTGGAGGACCCGCCGATCTCGTTCAGGCCACCGCCCACGGACGCCACCTTCCCGATGGCGTTGTCCGGCGACGGCAGCGCGGCGACAATCTCCGGCTTGAGCGACTGGAAGTCGCGGAAGCCCACGGGGTAGTAGGTGAGGTTCTTGTCGTGCAGGTGGATGACGTCCGTCAGCACGTCCGCGAGGAAGTCGTAGTCGTGCGACACCAAGCAGATGGTCGTGCGGGTCAGGCTCTTGAGGTACGTGGAGAGCCACGCGATGGCGGCGGTGTCCAGATGGTTGGTGGGCTCGTCCAGGAGCAACACCTCGGCGTCCCAAAGCATGGCGCGCGCGATGGCGAGCTTCATGCGCCACCCGCCGGAGAGGGACTGGATCGTCGCCGCCATCTTGACGTCGTCGAAGCCCACTTCTTTCAGGGTGTTGATCACCGTCTCGCGCGTCACGCCGTCCGGGACGTTCGCCACCATGAAGTCCACGATCGTCTCCTGCTTCTCCGATAAAATCTCGTGCTGGATGTAGTACACGGAGACGCCGGCGGGGAACCCGGCGATGTCCTTCGCGGCGACCCGGTTCAGAAGCGTCGTCTTTCCGGTGCCGTTCTGGCCGACGATGCCGTACACCTTGCCGCGCTCCAGCGAGAAGTTGGTGCGTTGCAGCAGAACGCGCCCCGCGAAAGCCAGGATGATGCCCTGCAAGTCCACGATGTAGTCCTTCTGCTCGTCCGTGGCCAGCGCGGACTCGTCCAGGCCCTTGTACTCGAGCACGGCGGACTGCGCGGCGGCGACGAGCGCCTCGTCCCACGCCTCGCGCGCCGCCGCCTCCGCGCCCGCGGGCGCCGCCAGCAGCGCCTGCAGCTCCAGCTTCACGTCGTTCGCCAGGATGCTGGGGGGCATGCGCAGCGGCGCCATCTCTATGACCCACCCGCCCAGCGCCGCGGCGTACGACAGGGTCAGAGGGTCGGCGCTTTGAAGCGCGGCGGATCGCGCGGCGAGCGCGTCGCCGACGAAGTCGGCGCCCGACTTCTTCTCCGCCGACTTCGATCCGTCCTGCGTGAGGCCCTTCAGCAGGCCCTCCTTGGCTTTCGTCGCGCACTCGCGCAGATCGGGGTGCGTGTGCTCCTCGCACTTCACGAGCTCGGGCTGCAGCGTGGGGATGAACGGCGTGAGGTCGCGGACGTCGTCCACCAGCGCGCAGATGTTCCCGCAAGTCACCGCCGCTTTCTTTTTGATGTCCATCGCGCGCTCGCGTAAACCGCGCATGATCACCGGCAGAATCACCGCCAACGAGGGCGCGTCCATGGAGTTCACGAACGTCGTCTCCATCAGCCGATCCAGGCACTCTTCCGTTTCGCTCTGCGGCGACCGAATCGCGCTGATCACTAACGGGAGCATCCCGAGGATCTCCGCGTTCTTCACGCAGCGGCAAATCGGAGCCATCACCGCCTCCGCCACCGCCGTCACCTTGGGGTGCGTGTCGAACACCGTCTCCAGGAACGCGGGGAAAATCTCGGGCAGCGTGCGCATGAAGTACCCGGGGACGCGCGTCGCGAGGTCGCCGCACACACCCAGCGCGCCCACCTTGCTCTGCCACGCCTTGTGCTCGAGCGCCGCGACCAGCGCCGGCGCGAGCAGCTTCATCGCCGTCACGGGGAGCGCCTTCACCACCGCCGCGATGGCGGTTTCGGCGCCGTGTCGCACGTCCGCGTTCGCGTCACCGCGCATCGTGAACACCACGGGCGCGAGCGTCACCGCAGAGGGCTCGAACTGCCGCCCGGCGGTGAGGCAGCAGTGCGCGTACAGCGCCAAAGCGCCCGCGCGCGCGTCGGCGTCCTTTTTGTTCGTCATCGCCGCCGTCGCCGCCGCCGTCACGCCCGTTTTGTTCGCCGAGTCGCCGCCGAGGCCTTTCAAGAGGCCGGCGACGGACGCGGCCGCGGCTCGGCGCGCGGCGGCGTCGCCTCCCGCGGCGAGGGCTTTCGCCTTGAACGACTCCACCATGACGAGCGCCTGCTCCTCCGACACCGCGTCCGCGAGGAGCGCCGCCGAGCGCGACGCCACGAAGCTCCCGTCGTCCCCGAGCGATCCGAGCGCATTCAGGACGCGGTGGAGCGCCGCCTCGCGCGCGGCGTCACCGGCGGGCAAGGAGGTGGCGGCGAGGTGGCCGTAGAGCGCGACGACCGCGCCGCGCGCGAGGTCCGCGCCGCGCGTCGCGGGCGCGCCGCCGGCCTCGCCGTCCACGGCGGCCGCGAGCGCGGCGAGCAGGTCCGCGGACTTTCCGCTCGCGGCGTCGCCGGAGACGGCTGCGCGCGCGACGGAGAGCGCGGCGTCGCGCACCTCCTCGGCGGCGTCGCCCATCGCGGCGACCACCACTGAGGTGGGCAGCGATTTGTCCAGGATGGCCTGCACGAAGGGGGCGTGCTCGGCCTCGAGCACGGCCTCCTTCGCCGCGGTCACCTCGTCCGCCGAGCGGTCATCGACGGAGTCAGCGGACACGCCGCTGAAGTCGGACAGAGCGCCGAAGGAGGCGTTCGCGGGGATCTTCCCGCTGTCGCGCGAGGAGTGGGAAGGGGCGGGAAGGGTGTCAGCGCGCGGACGCGCGAGGCGAAGCGGGGGTGGCGAGACGCGGCGTCCGAGCTCGGCGGGACGACGAGGCGTCGGTCCGCGCCGCGAGATCGATTCGAGACACGCCGCCTTGGAACGAACGCGGACCGTCGGACCCCGAACCGACGACGCGCGGGGGGTCGGGAGAGGACGCCCGAGGAGACGCACCGGTGCTCGAGCGTGATGGACATGGCGTGCGTGCGTGTACGACTCCGCTCGCTCGAATTCGACCGAGACTCGCCACCAGTCGCGCGCGCGTGTGTGGCGCCTCCGTTCGATCGAAACGCTCTAAAGCGCGTCTCCGCCGCCAGAGCGCCTGGTGGATTTTGAGCCAAGGAAAGTTTTGGCGCGAGCGCGTGAACCCAATCCTCCTTTTCGCTTTTCTGGAATCACAGACCGAGGGAAAACGAAACAGGCGGTCACAGGCGTTTTCGTCTCGAGATGCTCTTTTTCACAGAATGGTTCGAAATCACGAACAGACGAAGAAGAACGTTAAAAACAACGCCCTACACAGACGTAAACGTCCTACTTTCAGAAGACGTACCGTACCTTCTCTCCTCTCGTGTCTCTTCACGACCACCTGTTCCCCCCCGCGGCTCGCCCCCCAGGCGCGCGCGCCTTGGGCGCGCGGTTCGCGCCCCACACCGGCCGGCGCGGGAAACCCTCGCCCGGGTCGTTCTCCTTGGCGCCAATGGCGCGGCGCGCGCCATCCTTCCCGCCCCGCTCCGCCGCCGCCGCGCGCGCGGCGCGGCGCTGCAAGCCGGCGACGCGCGGCGCGGCGCCTCTGCGCGCCTCGCCCGGGCGCACGGTGTACCCCTCCGGCACGAGCGCGTTGAAGTCCCCCCCGCGCATCGCCTGGGACTCGGAGACGCCGATGGGCGCGTCCGCGCGCACGAACCCGGAGCGCACCACGAACGACGTCACGTCCGTGCCCACGAACGATCGGCCGCCGAGTCTCGACGCGTCGCGTCGCTCGCCGGAGACGGCGTCGTCAGCCGCCGCGCGCGCCGCGGCGGTCCCCAGCGCGCCCCCGGCGGCCATCTCCGTGCGGATCTTGTGCAGCTGGTGCTCCAAGTCGCGCTCGCGCTCGGCCAGGTCCCGCTCGCGCTCGAGCCGCCGGGCCTCGTCGCGCGCCGACTCCAGGTCCACGTCGCGGCGCTCGAGCGCCATCTGCAGCTTCTCGATCTTGACGTCGAGAGGCGTCGCGACGCGACGCGA
>Ga0181564_10003289_pt1 | contig 13906 bp, 11 predicted proteins | sample 011ome_24_FD_134512 | JGI IMG/M metagenome (GOLD analysis project Ga0181564, IMG submission 134512) | Coastal salt marsh microbial communities from the Groves Creek Marsh, Skidaway Island, Georgia - 011513CT metaG (megahit assembly) | ecosystem: Environmental > Aquatic > Marine > Intertidal...
AATTTAACTTGAAATCATCTACAAAATCTAAAGCATCGCTATCTTTATTTTCGATAAGATCACGAACTTGGCTTATCCATTTATCAAATCCGCTTGTTTTGTCGTTTTCTTCTTTGTACTTCCAATGCGCAGCGAAACCTTTTTCCGCAACTTCGTCCATGCGTTTGGTTCGAATTTGAACTTCTACCCATTTTCCAGTTGGACTCATTACAGTAGTGTGCAAAGATTCGTAGCCATTTTGTTTTGGATGTGATATCCAATCTCTTAGTCTTTCAGGGTTTGGTTTGTAATTATCTGTTACTATCGAATAAGCTTTCCAACATTCAGATTTTTCATTTTCGGCTTCAGCATCAATAATTATTCTGACAGCGAAAACGTCAAATATCTCTTCAAATTCGACTTCTTTTTTATGAATTTTATTCCAAATAGAATGGATAGATTTTGGACGGCCTTTAATTGTGTAAGCTAGCCCTTGTGCGTTTAATTCCTTTTTTATAGGTCCACAAAATTTTTGAATAAACCGCTCACGGACTTCCTTTGTTTTCTCTAATTTAGCTTCAATCTCATTGTATTCTTCTGGATGAGTATGTTTCAATGCAAGATCATCCAGAGCAGATTTAATACCGTTTAATCCAAGCCTGTGCGCTAGCGGCGCATAAATAAAAGAAGTTTCGGAAGCAATTTTCAGTCTTTTATCCTCACGCATCGATCCAAGAGTCTGCATGTTGTGCAACCGATCTGCAAGTTTTATTAAAATAACTCTTAAATCTTCAGGAATGGTAAGAAGCATTTTTCTAAAGTTCTCTGCTTGAGCAGATTTACTCAAATCAAATGCTTCAGAAAGTTTTGTTAAACCGTCGATAATTTTTCGGCACTTTATACCGAACATCGATTCAATGTCGTCTAGGGTAATATCGGTGTCTTCAACCGTGTCATGAAGTAATGCACAGGCAATAGAAGTTGCACCTAAACCAAGTTCAGATGCGCAAATTCTTGCTACAGCTATAGGGTGAAAGATATATGGCTCACCTGATTTTCGCCGCATTTCTTTATGTGCTTCAACCGCAACATCGAATGCTTTACGGATAAATTTTGTGTCTTCTTTGGTGCGTTCAACTTTCATTGAGCGCAATAAACCTCTATATGCGTTTAGAATTTCTTTTTTCTCTTTTTCTTCATCAATTTGCATACAGGCTTGGTTTTAGATTTATTTTGCTGGTAAAACTTTAGTTGAAACTTCTCCAAAACCAACACGAATACCATCTTTTTCAGAGTACCCTCGCATAATTACGGTGTCATTATCGTTGATAAATTTTCTTTCTGAACCATCCGGCATTGGAAACGGTTTAGTTCCTTTCCATGATGTTTCTAACATAGAACCATACATCCCTTCTTCGGGACCACTAATCGTACCAGAACCGTAACAATCTCCATTGTTAATGTCACAGCCATTAATTGTATGATGTGCCAATTGCTGGTTCATGTTCCAGTACATGTACTTGTAATTGGATTTACCTACAGAAACTTCTTCACCACCCTCTGGTTGAATTAAAACCTCTAGGTTTATGTCTATGTGCTTGTCACCCTCATATTCTAGGTAAGGTAATACTTTAGGATCTTGCACTGGACCTGCTGTTCTGAAAGGTTCCAGAGCATCTAAGGTGACAATCCATGGCGATAATGAAGAGGCAAAGTTTTTACCTAAGAAAGGTCCTAATGGCACATATTCCCATCCTTGAATATCTCTTGCACTCCAATCATTAAACAATGCCATACCGAAAATATAATCATCTGCTTCTTCGGTAGATATTGAACTCCCTAGAGGGTTTCCATCAAAAGTAATAAAAGCGGTTTCCAGTTCAAAATCTAGTAAATTACTATTTCCAAATACTGGAACTTCTGCTGTAGGAGGTTTTTTTTGTCCTTTCGGTCTATGTATGGGAGTTTCTGAAACAATAATAGAACTGGATCTGCCGTGATATCCAACCGGAATATGTTTCCAGTTTGGTAACAAAGCATTGTTAGGGTCTCTGAAAAGGCAACCAACGTTGTAAGCATGTTGCTCTGAAGAGTAAAAATCGGTATAATCACCTATTTTTACCGGAAGATACATCTTGGCATCTGATTGTTTGAATAAGATTTGGTTTAGCTCTTCCGCATTCTGCTGCAACTCTTGATTAGTTTCATCCAGTAAATCAGAAATTCTATTTCTCAGTTGACGCACAGCCATTTTTCCATGCTGCATCATTTTATTTAGAAAATTGTAATCAAAGTCTGCTAATGTAAAAGGAGTATCGTTTAAGTATCCTAATTCAAAAAGGTTTTTTAAATCAAGTATTTTTTCTCCAATAGCAACTCCAACTCTTGGTGAATCTGTTAAAACAGAAAAAACTCCAAAAGGAAGGTTTTGAATTGTGAAATCACTCTTTGGGGGTACATTTACCCATGACTTCAAATTTGGATTATTGGCTTTTATCATTTTTTAATGGTATTAAAATTTAAATATTGGTCGAGGACACATTAAAGCATTTACTTCTTTTTTAACTTCCTCAATTATAGCATCATTTTCAAAGTTTTCAATTACTCTGTCAATTAATTCAACAATTGTTTCTATTTCTTCTGTGTTAATTCCTCTTGTAGTAATAGCAGGAGTTCCTACTCTAATTCCGCTTGTTACAAATGGAGATTCCGTATCAAATGGAACCATATTTTTATTAACCGTAATATCTGCCTTCACTAAAGCATTTTCGGCATCTTTTCCTGTAATATTTTTTGATCTTAAATCAATTAACATAGAATGGTTATCTGTTCCTCCAGATATAACTTTATAACCTCTTTTTACAAAGGCATCAGCCATAGATTGTGCATTTAAAATGACTTGCTTTCCATAAGCTTTAAAATTATCCGAAAGCGCTTCTCCAAATGCAATTGCTTTGGCCGCAATGACATGCTCCAGCGGTCCACCTTGTGAACCTGGGAAAACAGCCGAGTCTAATAATCCTGACATCTTTCTTAGATTCCCATTTTTCCATTTTATTCCAAATGGGTTTTCGAAATCTTTTCCCATCATAATAACTCCACCTCTAGGACCTCTCAATGTTTTGTGAGTAGTAGTGGTTACGATATGGCAATGCGGTATTGGATCGTTTAATATTTTGGCAGCAATTAATCCAGCAGGATGCGAAATATCTGCTAATAATAAAGCACCCACTTTATCTGCTATTTCTCTAAAACGTTTGTAGTTCCAATCTCTAGAATATGCGGATGCACCGCATATAATTAACTGGGGTTTCTCTTCAATAGCTTTCGCTTCTATTTTATCGTAATCAACAATACCCGTTTCTTTTTCTACACCATAAAATGAAGGGACATATAGTTTTCCTGAAAAGTTTACGGATGATCCATGCGTTAAATGACCTCCATGCGATAAATCGAAACCTAAGATTTTGTCACCCGGATTTAAGCAAGCTAACATAACAGCAGCATTCGCTTGTGATCCTGAATGAGGCTGAACATTTACCCAAGCGGCTCCAAACAATTCTTTTAATCTGTCGATTGCTAGTTGTTCTATTTTATCTACAACTTCACACCCTCCATAATAGCGTTTGTTGGGAAGTCCTTCTGCATATTTATTTGTAAGAATAGAACCTTGCGCTTCTGTAACACTATCGCTTACAAAATTTTCAGAGGCAATCAATTCGATTCCGTTGATTTGTCTTTTTTTTTCTTCTTCAATTAAATCAAAGATTTGCGTGTCTTTTTGCATTCTAAATTAATTTAGGTACAAATTTAATTAATTGCTATGAAATCTTGCCTAGCTTCGAACTTTTCTTTTTCTTTTAAAGCTTCCAATTTTTCTTTTTAGAATAACAAGGAGCCTAATGGTTTATTTGCCAATTTTCTGCCCGAATTAGCGATTTTCGTCATTAAAACTTAAGTGCAATTTAAATGCTAACACAATAAGTAAAGCAGGTAATGAAGATTGGAGAAAATGCATCAGACTTAAAGAGATTAAATAAGTGTTTTCCTGCCAATTATAATCCGAATAAATAAACCGTAATCCATAGATAGTTAAGGCTGAAAAAAAGATAGTTCCATAGAGAACTAAAGCATATGTTATTATTCTTTTCTTGTTGTAAAGTATAAAAGGGATAAGGATACTAAACAATAAAAAGTAAAAAGTAAAAGCCAATGTGAAAAGCCATTTCAGATTTATTAATTCGGTAATAGATTTTCCTTTAAGTAACTTTTCCATCCACGAGTCAGTATAGTTCTCTACCATTGGAGTTCCTTCTGCACTAAATAGGCTTAAATAATGAATTTGATACTGCACGTTTTTGAAAACATAATCTCGAATGAAGTCAGAATAAAATAAAAAGGATACCAACAAAATAAGTGCAAATATTTTTAGTGTTTTATTCATTAGAAATATATCTTCATAGGTAGTTCGCTTGGGGTTTCACTTTCGAAATCACGTTAAGTCTTTTAGATTTTATTCTTTGTTTTTACTATTCCCGATAATTTCTGAACCCACCAATACCACAGAAGGAAAATAAGTCCATAAATAATTACTTGAAAAGTGATGTTATGGTTAAAGTCCAAAGCTTTTGGGTTTTCAGCAGAAATAATAGTAAGTATGGCTATTCGAACAGCATTTGCAGTATGAATTATAAATATTCCTAATGGAATAAACCAAAGTTTCTTTTTCCAGGAACCAGGAAATGCAAGTATAAATAATGTAAACAGTCCAAATATTTTAACCCCGTTGCATGGTTCTCCTATCCAAACACCATGATTATGGTAATCTCCTTTTACAGATGTAATTACTAATCCAGTAGATGCGTCTAAAGTTGGCTCATAACCACATATGCTTACAACCATATTTGCATATTCAGCTAAGCGAATTGAAATACTTGTTTGAATATTGAAATGATTGGAGTCAGATGAAAAAAGTTGATCCAGCTTATATATGTTATGGTAAAGGCTAAACCATAATATGGCAAGACCAGAAAAAATTATAAGAAACTTAAAAAACGGGTTTTCGAAATATCTTTTCACCACAAAATAATTTTGAGAGAATTTATTTCTTTTTTAATACACTGTAAACCTTCTTTCCTCCAAAAGCAGCACCTATTGCGACTAAAAAACTAAGCCCTCCATCAACAGGAACGCAAGGAGGCGGCCAACAAGGAGGTTCTCCACCCCCAGGTCCACTAGGAGGGTCTCCTCCAGGTTGTCCCAGCGCAACGAAAACCAACAATAGAAGCGATAGTGTTAATATTGTTTTTATGTTATTCCTTATCATAATAGACTGCAAATATAAATGTTTGCTAGCAAATAAACTTATTTTTCTGCAAAACAACAATATATTGGATAAGCATTGTTTCTATTTCTTATTAAATATGCGTTCTACGTGAAATATAACATTTAATTCTAAACAAAAGTAGAAGGTTTATTGCGATTATGGAGGTTAATTTTGTTTAAGGTTAAAAAGCAATGTTATATTTGTAGTTGAAATGACATAATGTAATACGATTGGGAGATTCGTTACAAAATATAAAAGAGGAGAAACTTATAAGTATAGAAGACTTAAAGTGGATAGGAGGTGCAATTGCAAAAGGTTGGTACTTGTTTATTTTAATGCCTATTATTGTAGGTGCAATTGGATTTTTTTACTCGTATAGAATTACTCCAGAGTATTCTGCTAAGATTCAAATTCTTCTTAAATCAAATGACGTTTATGACTACCAATCCTCTATACAGAAAAGTGTAGGGTATGCTCAATCGTATACAGATATTAGAACACAGCAACGAATTTTAAGCTCCTATGATTTAATTGAAAGAACACTTGCTAAGTTGGATTTCGATGTTTCGTATTATATCGTAGGTCGCGTTAACACAAAAGAGTTTTTTGAGAATATGCCTTTCCTTGTTGATATTGAGGTAATCAATGATGAGATTTATGAAATTCCAATTGAAATTAAAATAATTGATGAAGAAACTTTTGCATTGGAGTTTATGTTGAAAAAATCGAAGGTTAGTCGACAGCACAAATTTAATGAAACGGCAATCACGAATGATTACATTATTAAGGTAGAAAGTAGTGATCAAATAAATAAGGCTTCAATAGATAACTTGACTCTCATTAATTACCGAATTAAAGTGCATGCTGCAAGTTATTGGGTAAGCAGAATTATGTCAGGAATGAAAATAAATAATCTAGAATATACAAGCATTTTAGACATTGCGCTAACAGATGAAGTTCCACAGCGAGCAAAAATGTTCTTGGATACATTAGCTATGGAGTATATTGATTATACGTTGAAAAGTGAGTTTACAGTCAATCAAAACACCTTAGAATATATTAACAAACAACTGAATGAGGTTGTTGATGTATTAGATTCTATCGAATTGGAAGTGGATAGTGTTCGAGAGGATAAGGGTATTTTAGATTTGACGAAAGAATCTTCAGCTTATTTTTCTGAAATGGTAACTGCTGAGTCTACCCTCAAAGGGTTGCAGCTTGATGTGCAATCTATGGATAATTTAAAGAATTACATAATCAACACGAAGGAGGATAATCTTTTACCTCCTTCCTTTTATGTGTTAAAAAACGACGTTTACTTAGCCAAAGCTTTGAGCGAATTTTATGAAGGACAGTTAACGAAAATTAATTTGAAATACGATGTGAAAGAAGGGCATATGGGGTTGGATAAATTGAACGAAAAAATGAACCTTCAAAGAAAGGATATTTTAATATATATTGAAAATACAAGTATAGCCATACAAGAAAAGATTAAAGAAGTGAAAATTCAATTGGATTATTATGAAGGTTTGGTGAAGAAAATTCCAAAATCTCAAAGCGATATGTTATCCATTACGCGAAGAATGCAAGTAAACGAGAAACTGTATATGTATTTATTGGAGAAAAGAGCGAATACATATATTGCAAAATCGGGTATTGTACCGCAAACAAAGGTGATTGAAAAGGCCCGTGTTGCAGGCTTGGTTAGTAAGAATAAAGATTCCGTTTTAATGATGTTTGTGGTCATTGGATTTGTGCTTGCAGGTGTTTTTGCCTTATTGAAATACCTGTTGTACCACACTTTCGAAAACTCAAAAGAATTGGCAGCTAATACAACGATTCCTTTGTTGGGGAGCCTTCCTTTTGTGGGAGACGAAGAGTTGAAATCCGGTGTGCTCCAATCGTCTAAGTCTAATGTTATTGAGGCTTTAAGAGGTGTGCGAACCTCATTAAGCTATATGAATTTAGAAAGAGAATCAAAAGTATTTCTTATTACATCTATTCATCCAGGAGAAGGGAAAACGTTTACTTCTAAGAACTTGGCTTCTATTTATGCACGATCGGGAAAGAAAGTTGTTTTAATTGATTTTGATTTGCATAAACCGAAAGTGCATAAGGTATTAAACTTGGATAACTTTAATGGGAGTTCTGTTTACTTATCGGGTAACACAGAAATAGAAAATATTATTCAAAAAGGTATCGAAGAAAATTTAGATGTAATCTCAAGTGGCCCAGTTCCGCCTAACGCTTCCGAATTAATGCTGTCAAACCGTGTTGAAGAAATGTTTGTTTATTTGAAGAAGTATTATGATTATATATTTATCGATACTCCACCGGTTGGTTATATTAGCGACGGTATTGTTTTATTGAAACATGTAGATGCTTCTGTATTTGTAATGAATACAAAAATGGCCAATCGAAAAGGGTTAAAGTACTTGGAAGAGATCGTCGAAAAAAGTCAATTAACCAATAAAGGTATTATATTGAACGGTGTGCGTTTGAAACGCTGGAAATACTATTATGGGAAGTATGGATATGGATATGGATATGGGTATGGGTATGGGTATGGGTATGGGTATGGAACGGAAGGTAAGTAGATGAAGGAAAAGTGGGATATTGAAATATTATCAAAAAACTCTTTATTTGATTTAAAACTTAAAGAAGTAATTAAATATTGGGATCTATGTATCCTTTTCGTTCGAAGAGACTTTGTTGCTCAATTTAAACAAACGATATTGGGTCCAATTTGGTTTGTTATTCAACCAATTTTACAAGCGGTCACAATGTATTTGGTGTTTCACCTAATGGGTGGCATGTCGACCGATGATCTACCACCAATGTTGTTTTATTTGTCCGGAAATATTTTATGGTTGTATTTTTCAGATTGTTTAAATGCAAATGCGAATACATTTATAAATAATGCGAATTTATTTGGCAAAGTATATTTTCCGAGGTTAATAGTGCCTATTTCTGTGGTGATATCTAATTTTTTAAAGTTTGGAATACGCCTGTTGCTGTTTATATCGGTTTTTATTTATTACATGGTAAATGGAACAGATATATATATATGTCCGTTGATTTGGGTTGTGGTTCCATTGGTGATATTGATGGCTGGATATGGTTTGAGCTTAGGGGTTTTGTTCTCTTCTTTAACAACTAAATATAGGGATTTGAAGTTTTTATTAGGGTTCGGAGTTCAATTACTAATGTATGGAAGTTCGGTAGTTTTGCCTTTATCCATGGTTCCGGAAAAGTATCAATTCTATTTAAAATTAAATCCTTTTGTTAATATTATAGAGGCTTTTAAATATATAACTATGGGGAAAGGTCAATTCAGCAGTGTTTGGTTGTTATATAGCTTTGGTTTGCTAATAATAATAACATTTTTTGCTTTGATTCTATTTAACAAGACTGAGAAGAATTTCATTGATACAGTATAAAAATGGGAGAGGTTGTCTTAAAAATAGAAAATTTATCAAAACAATACCGACTGGGGGAATTAGGTGCTGGTACATTGGGGGAGGATTTAAAAAGATGGTGGTTTAAAGTGAAGGGAAAAGGCGATCCTTTTATCGCCATTGGAGAAGTTAATGATAGAGAAACGGAAGGAGGGAAATACGTAAATGCACTAAGTAATATTAATATAGAAATAAACAAAGGAGAGGTTGTTGGAATAATAGGTAAAAATGGAGCTGGAAAATCGACTTTGTTAAAATTACTTTCACGGGTTACTGGATCCACAACGGGAAGTATAAGAGTTAAAGGTAGAATTGCAGCGCTGCTTGAAGTGGGGACGGGGTTTCATCCTGAATTGACAGGAAGAGATAACATTTTTTTAAATGGAGCTATATTAGGAATGACTAAAAAAGAAATCAATTCTAAATTAGACGAAATAATTGACTTTTCGGGAGTGGCAAAATATATTGATACACCCGTAAAAAGATATTCTTCGGGAATGAAGGTTCGATTGGGGTTTGCTGTTGCAGCGCATCTGGAGCCAGAAATATTAATTGTAGATGAAGTATTGGCTGTGGGAGATGCAGAATTCCAAAAGAAATGTATTGGTAAAATGCAAGATGTGGCTGGCGAAGGAAGGACTGTGTTGTTTGTTAGTCATAATATGAACTCTGTATCAAGACTTTGTTCAAGAGGAATAGTTTTAGACAATGGTAAAATGCGTTTTGATGGAGAAATTAGTGCAGCCGTTGAGAATTACTTAAGTCTAGGTGGAGGGGAGTTGAAGTCTTCTTATATTCCTGAACCTCAAAGTGATGTTGAGATAGAGTTAATTGAGGCTTTTTTGAAAAATGAAGAAGGCAGTTTATTGCCTGAAGTTGCCAATGTTTTGTCAAATTTTGTTGTAGAATATAAGCTACGGTTTAATGCGTTTATTCTTTTGCCGCACCTAACAATCACGATAAGAAATTATAAAGAAGAGGTAGTTTTCTTTTCGGACCGCATGGATGATTTAAATTCACTTGAAATGCAAGCTCCTGGGGAGTACTTAGTGAAAGTTAATTTTCCACAACCTTTGCTAAAACCTGGTAGGTATGATGTTTCCTTTGGTATTGTTAATAAAGATAATTACAAAACTAACCATTTCAGATCAGTTTTGTCATTTGAGTTGGTCGACATAAATAGCACTAGGGAGAATAGAGCAGGTTATATTTTTAAGCCATTAGAATGGAGGGTTACGAAGTATTAGCTATCAAACTGAAAGTATAATTTGTGGAAAGAATTTTAATCTTCCAAAAAAAAAGATTGGTAAGTTTAACAGCTATTTATTATTTATGTTTACTAAAAAGGTCTTAAAAAAAATATTCCATTTTTCTTTATTTACATTGTATAATAAAATAAAGAGAATTACACAAAGGGAAAAGGTTGATAGTCCGCTCCCTGAAAACAGTTTAGTCAAAGGGTGGAGTGAGAAATATAATTTGATATTAATTCATAACCCTAAAGCAGCTGGTACTTCGTTAATGAATACCCTTGAAATCCCCATGTTTTTTAATCATCAATATCCTCTTAGGAAATATACAATAGATTATTGGGAAAGTAATCGATTTTTGCTTGTAGTTAGGCATCCATTAGATAGGTTGGTTAGTGCATACTTTTATCATACAGGGGACAAGTATTTTGGAGGTTATCTAAAATTATTCCCGAACTTAAAGAGTTTATCTTTTTATGAGTATTTTAAAAGTTTTGCTGGAGTTGAACATACTATAACTCCCCAATATAATTACACCTATCGACCAGGGTCTGAAAAGAAAATTGATTTTCTTCTTAAATTTGAGAGTCTTGAAGAAGATTTGAAAAATCAACTTGGAATCGAATCCAAACTACCGAAGAAAAACCAAACTATTCGTGTGAAGAAACCAATATTATCTTCAAAAGAATTAAATATAATCCTTGCCTACTATAATATAGATTTTGAAATGTTTGGATATCCGCTTGACGATTTTCATCTTTACATTGAAGTAAGAGATGAGTAACTCTTTTACCAATTGAAATATCTTAATAAAAAATGAAAGTAATAGCTGAAAGTGCATATAACCATCAAGGAAATTTCAAGTATTTATTGAAATTAGCTAAAGCGAGCAAGCAAGCCAATGCAGATTACTTTGCAGTTCAGATGATGAATGTAGATGAATTTTGTACAAAGGAATATGCTAAGTACCAGTTATATAAGGATACTGAGTTTTCTGAAAATCAATGGGTAGAATTATTTGATTATTGTAAGAGTAATGATATCGAAGTTCTTCCATGCACCCTCGAGAAATCATCTTTTGATCTAGCTTATAATTATGGGAATAGGCTAGTCAAAATCCATGGAACTGATTTAACAAATAAGCCTTTTTTAGATTATATAAAAAGCAAAGGTGACTGTAAAATAATTTTAGAAACCCAATGTAGCACTGATTTTGAAGTTAAGTTAGCATTGGAAGATTTTCATGATATAATAGAATGCTTATTTCACGGATTCAGCAATTACCCAACTGAGCCGAATGAGCATAATCTACTGGCATTGAAATATATGCAGGAAAGATATAATATAAGCGTTGGTTTTGCTGACCACAGTTTAGATACTCAAATTACACCATGTATGGCAATGGCAATGGGGTGTGATTTTATTGAAAAGCACATTACAATAAACAGAAATCACAGGCAGTTTGATTACCAGGTTTCACTTGAGCCTTTTGAGTTAGGCATATTGGTTAACACGATTAAGCATTATCAGCAGGTATTGGGAAATGAGATTAAACATCCAGTTAAATCTGAAGTTGGTTTCAGAGATATTATTTTTAAGAAATATTTAGGGAATGATGTTTTCAAAAGAGATAATGAAGGAAAAACATTTGTTGAAAATGAAATAAATTCATTTAGTAAGACTAATGTTTCCGCGGCAATAATCGCAAGATTAAAGTCAAAGAGATTAAAGAATAAGGTTTTAAAGCCTTTTGGAGAGTGTGAGTCAATAATATGTTTATATCAAAGATTAAAAGCAAATTGTACTACAATTGAACATATAGAACTGGCTACAAGTTATTTGTCCGAGGATAAACCATTGGCTGATTTGTTCGAGGCAAAAGGATTGCCTTGTTATGTCGGGCATCCAGAAAGTGTAATTGATAGACTGATTGAAGTTGCTTATAAAAATAAATCTGCAGGCGTATTTAGAGTTACGGGTGATAATCCGTTTACTGACCCAGTTTTGATGGATGAAATGGTTCGTATTTTCACTAATACTGATGCAGATTATGTTAGAGTCAATAATGTGCCATTTGGAATAAGTGCAGAATTATTCAGAACCAGCTATTTATGGGATTTGTATCTGGAGATGGAGAACCCTTTTGTTAGTGAGTATTTGTCTTGGTTTGTTTTGAATGATGATAAATGTAAAAAAGCGTGCATTGAATTCGAGTGTGATAAGTCTTTTGCAAAATATGTGAATTTAAGTATTGATTATCCAGAAGACTATGAATATACAACTGATCTTTTGGATGTAATTAATATAAAACCTTTTGAGAAAATTGTTTTAAAAGATGTGATTTCACATTTGACAGATACGCATGTTGTAGATATAACCAAACAGATTAAATTACCAGATGGAGTAAATATTCTTTACAGTGATTATATGAAGTTAATAGATGAAACAGACTATATTTATAAAGAAAAACATCAAATTTAAAGAATGACATATATCATAGGAGAGATAGGACAAAATCATAATGGATCGGTTGATATTGCAAAATTAATTATTGACTTTGCAGCGCACCCTGTAAAGGAAGGATTGTTTGGATTGGATTTATTGCCAATGAATGCGGTGAAACTGACTAAAAGAGACCTTAGCGAAGAGTTGTGTGATTCTCAAATGAGTAGACTTTATGAAACACCTAATTCATTTGGTAAGACTTATGGAGAACATAGGGCCTTTTTGGAGTTGAATGATGAGGAGCATCTTGAATGTTATACCTATGCTAAGTCTTATGGATTGGATTTTGTTGAGACGCTATGTGCAATAGGATGTTTGTCTTTATTGAAGTTGTTTACTCCAGATTACTTAAAGGTTGCAAGTCGGGATTTAACAAATTTACCATTGTTAAAGGCATTAGCGGAAACTAAAATACCTATGATTTTGTCAACAGGTATGGCTGGTAAAACGGAACTAGATAATGCATTAGATGTAATTACAAAAGAACATAATTCGATCTCAATTTTACATTGTGTTTCTCAATATCCAACAGAACCAAAGAATACTAATTTAAATACCATTAAATTTTTGAAAAAAAAATATAGTCAATACAAAATTGGTTATTCTGATCATACTGTTGGAATAGCTACGCCAATTGCAGCAGTAGCAATGGGAGCTGAGATTATTGAAAAACATATTACTTTAGATAGACGGATGAAAGGAACTGATCAAGCGGGTTCTCTGGGTACAGATGGGATAAATAGGATGGTAAGAGATATAAGGCTTATGGAGATGTCTTTTGGGAAAGAAGAGATATTTATTGATCCAAGTATTCAAGTTGCAAAAGAAAAACTGGAGAGGTCAATTGCAACAAATAGACTTATTAAAAAAGGAGAAGTAATTTCTGAAGAAGATTTACACCTTCTGTCACCAGGTGATGGGTATAAATGGAGTGAGATTGACACAGTAATAGGTAAAGCTACCTTGGTTGAAATAGGTAAAAATGAAATTATCTACAAAAATAAAATATCCTAAATTTTGAAACTCTTATCGGGGGAAAATATAGCAAACGAAATTAAGTATTGGTTTTCTAAATCCATCTACGAAAGAGAAATTTCGGAATTTAAAGATTTTGAAATTTATGAAAAGTCAATTCAAATATTTAAGAATGATTATTTGAGGTATTACCCTTCCGATGTAGAAATGTCAATAATAAAAATAAAGCAGAGATTGGAGTTGGTTGGAATATTGTTATACCGAATTTCTCGAGAATATTTTTTCAAAGGGAATTCAAAATGTGATTATTATAGTCTTTTAGGACGGTTTTTATCTGGTTTTGAAATTTGTTATTCAGCTGAAATAGGAAATGGGTTAAGGATAAATCATGGAATAGCTACTGTTATTAGGGC
>Ga0181564_10003292_pt1 | contig 13902 bp, 15 predicted proteins | sample 011ome_24_FD_134512 | JGI IMG/M metagenome (GOLD analysis project Ga0181564, IMG submission 134512) | Coastal salt marsh microbial communities from the Groves Creek Marsh, Skidaway Island, Georgia - 011513CT metaG (megahit assembly) | ecosystem: Environmental > Aquatic > Marine > Intertidal...
CATGTTTCGGGGGAGTGTATCTTGCTTTTGTTTTTTTGCCAGCTTCACGAGAATCGGCAATATCCACACAAACGGGGTGTTGGCTAAGATATAATTTGCCGAGTTTTTTGCTTGTGTAATCAGCAACATCAACAATAACACCGATGAAATGGTCCTGGAAACAGTCGCTGTAATTTCGATGCCCTCTCTTTGTGAAAACAACAATAGATTATCCCAAATTTTCTGTTGTTTTGTCTTCTGTGGGATTTTTTCTTTGTCTTTTGCTATTGTCTCTTTCTTGTTGCACGGGATTGTCGGTGTCTCGTTCGGCGGGTGCATCCCTGTCGCTGGGGTCAGGCAATTTTTTGTCAGTTTGATGCGCGGTTTTTCTACTTTGAATCTGACGGGCGTGGTGTAAGCTTGTGCAGTAGAGTGCATACATATACACAAATGCAAACACACGTGCACTAAATATATAACATACCTCTGTACTTCTCCTGTTATCTGGAAATGGAGGTCGTTCATGATGGCCTTGCGTGTATGGGGGGGTATTCCGTTTTCCATTTCGAGTAGTTTCTGCAGGGTTTCATAGGATTGTATCTCGAGTCGGTTCAATGGGCTCAGTTCAAACCAGCAATCTTCTTTGTAAATCGTTTCGTATGCGATTCGCAGGCATCTCGACAACTGCCTGCATAGGTTTGTCATGGAGGAGTTAAAAAGGCGGCTGCTGGTATTGTATCCCTCGGCGCTGTGATTCGAGGTGAATGTGTTCATTATGACTAATTGGGTGGGGACCCCCATTGCATAGCACACGGCTTCCTTGTACAGCAAATACATTCTTTCCATATTCAGGTTTAGTTTCAAATTCTCCAATTGTTTCAATTGTGAATCATCTGTTAATGGGAACCAATTGATTTGTGTGTGGTCTATCATTTGCTGCTCCATTGCCTCTCTCAATTTATAATAGCGTATTTTGTCGTTGTCGTTGTACTTGGGGTAACCATCTAGTTCTTCGTGATCTGCGTTGAGGACGCTCATCTCTTGCAAAAATCGTTCTTTGTGTCGTGGATCTAATGCCCATCGCGTTAGTGTCCTGTCCGTTGCGTTGCTTTGCGAACTATTGTGCACATGCGATATTTGTGCTCTGGAATTCCATTCGTCGGCATTCATGGCATGTGCTTCTGCTTTTTTGTAATTTTTGTAGTGCGTAAGCACTGAATCGAAGGGTGTCACTGATAGCTTTGCGTACGTGTTGTATATTGGCGGTGTCACTGGGATAACGTAAACATCTTGGACTTTTATGTTGCACATGCACTGTGTTACTTTGTACTGTAGCAACTTGTCATTTTTGTTTTGGCTTGGCACCACGACCCAGGAGAAGGATGCCATGGGCAAGGCTTCGGGCACCGAATCGCCTGAAGCCAATTTACGTATTCTCCATGCCACAAACCCGTATGCATATATGTGTCTCAGCGCCTGTCTTATGAAAGGGTCGTAGTAACGCTTTATGAAGCCCGAAAATTTTTTTTTTGGTGTTTTGCCCTGTGGTCTGAATAACATCTCCCTGGTCAGAACATTTGATTCGATAATTGTTATGCACTGCTGGAAAAATGCGTCATTGTATAAAATTTCTGCAACTTCGTGCGCTCTTTCTGTCATACTTTTAATTGCTTAGCGTTTGTTTTATGTGTGACATTTTATAAGCAAATGTCTTTTTGTTTTGTCTTTCCATCACTATGGGTGGTTTGTCTTCTGGGGGTAGTGAAGTGTACATTATTTCCCGTGCAACATTTTATAAGCAATTGCCTTTTTGTGTTTAAATGACTGAACAAAGTATTAATGATCGGGATGTTACGAATTCTATAAAATGTGATTTGTCATACACCCCCCTGTCAAGTGACGAGATGTGTACAGTTGTTGGAATTTTGAAAAAGCTGGATACGTCTTCGCGCGTCGACGTGGGCCCCTTGCATGGTTTTTCGGAGAGCGGCGATTTTACTGGATTCAAATTAACTTCGAGTGGTAGTTCCTTTGTTTGCCACGCGCCCTTTTGCGAGAAGATGTTCTTTGGTGTTTCTGTCTGTGCTGTGGAGTGCAATGACATGGTTTTGAGCAATTTCCTAAAGAACAAGGTGGATTATGAACGGAAGCTCCGGGACATGGTGGATGGGATCAACGCTTCTATCGATTCAGGCGTCGCTGTTGCTGGTTTCGACTGCATACCCGAGGAGTACACTGGTTTTTTCAAAGAAACGAAGGGAAACATAAGCGTGCGGGGCAGTCACCGCAAAGGGGTCGATAGTAGGCAATGGACCCCTGAACCTCCTCAAAGCATAGGAGTTTATCACAGTTATGTGCGTTTGGCCTCTGGGGATCGCGCGTCGCGCCTTTTTCTTGTCTGCGAAGGGGGGTGTGATTCGTTGTGTATGGAGTATTTTAACTTAATGTTTGACTTACGGGACAGCACTACTTTGGGCGAAGCTGTTTCATCGGAAGAGACTTGGTGGGTTCAGAACGCTTGTTCACGGGCGCGATGTCGTCTTCTTTACATGGCATGTGAGGTTTTAGACTTGGAGTGCAAAAACGTAATAAGTGACGTGTACTCTTATGAAGAACGGAAAACAGTAGTCCCTGTTAACGAAACTCTACATTTTGATTTTTTCCAGGGGAGAGGCGACAAGGTTGTCATGATGAATGGGCTGGTAGATACACAGCGCCTCAGGAACGGTATATGTTGCCGCATGGGCAGGAAAGAAGGGTACTGGATTTTTCGTGGCTCTTTGCGTCGGAGTGGGAATGTTTTGTTTGGGGGACCATTTGGGTATAAAGACCACACTTCTTTATTCCCTGTGTGGAATCTTTGCAAGAGGGTGACAAATACGCACGAGAAAGAGGTGTTTTTTGAGAATGACATTTTGCAGTATTTTACAAAGACCGGATGGGACCGCGATTGGGGGATCTCTGAGCTTGTGCCACTATGTACCTACGACCAAACAGATTCCCCTGAATGATAATACGTCGCGATCTGCAAGTTAATACTTAAAATATTATATATACGCGTATTGAGGCGCGTACAGAGATGTCACAGAAAAGCTTGGGCACAATGACTGGTACTCGCGTGGATTCCGCCACCAAACATGTACGAACTTGCAGAGTTTCCGAGGACATTGTGCGTCACTTGCGAGGGAAATCGTTTGGAAAATACAGAGAGAATGACCCTGAAGTTTCACAGTTTATGGTCCTAAAAGATGATTTGTTTATTGCATGCAAGCCATTTTGGACCACAGTTAACCCCTCGTGTATGAAGAAGGCTTACACTGTTGGGATTTCATCGTTGACAGGTTTGAGTGATATTGCTCAAGTTTTCATTACCATGAGGTTTTTGTTTTTTGACGACGCGACGCATCTGTATCAAATGTTTCAACGAATCAGAGAAGACTTGCCATTTCCGCAAAAAACTCAACTTGAATGGCTCCCTGATTTTGCTTGTTTTGGGGTGGCACTTACGGATGGATATCCTAGCGGTAATTTCGGCGACACTGCGCTCTCTGTGCAGACGGGGGGGATGGCTACCCTGCAAAATGGGCCTTTTGCCGTGGACTGTGGAGATGTATTGACGTGGGTTTGGGATTTTGAATTGCCATTCATTGAACCCAATACAAGCACGGGGATGCAGGGGACGTTGAAAGTCCTAAGAGATCTTCGTTGGTCTGATTGGGAAAACATTGAGAACGGTACCTGGAAAACTATCCTAGATCCTGAAAATTTGGAGGATGCAAAAAAATATCCCATGTTTTTTATTTGGAACGCGTGTAAGGCTTTTCTTGAGAATGTTCCTGCTGATCGACAAACATATCTCTTGAACCTCCAAGAGGCAGTCCATATGCGCAATAAAAAAAATAACGACGTAAAGAATGGGGGGAAAGTAAAAAATTATAATTTGCAATCAATGACATCTTTTTCAGGGGTTCAATCAAGAATGGACAGGATTGGGTATTCCCCCAGGATTATCCCCCTGCCTTTGAATGCGACATATACGCTGAAACAGCGCTGTTTCGGGAAAAGTCTGGGTTTTGCTAGACAATGGGATCAGGTGGATATTTTGATTTCGCGCCAGGGTTTGTAATTTTTGTTTATTTTATACGTAAAACAAAATAAAAACTTCTTCAGAATCTCTCCCTTGTAGTCTTTACCTTGCCGTGATTGTTTGTTATGGACGAGTTTGTTGCGCTTTTCACTGGCTTTTACACGCTTCGAAAGATTTTCACACGGGCTTGTAACTCTTTCATTCCGTACGTCAAAGACCCTATCACTGACATTGCAGCGAACATGGTCCGTTTCAAATTGGACCCAGCTCTTACAGTGAAAGGGTTGATTTATTTTTCCGAGGTGCCGCATATCATGTTACATTACGAAAACATGACTGTAGAACAAAAAGAGTACCTGAGCAACTTGCTGGGGAAATGCAACGGCGGTAACTCACGGGTCCATGGGAACGCTGTATATCTTTTCAGTAATAATGCTGTGGGTAAAAACAAAGCACGTTCTGTTGAAACAATGGACGTTCTGATTTGTGTGTGTAGTTGTTTGCTTCAGACGAGTTCTTTGTCGGCGTTATCCGTGACTAGCCGGCGGGTGCTTTGCAATCTTTTTTTGCAGCGCGTTGGGTGTGTTGTTCACATCCCTCACCAAATGCTGGTATCAGCGTACGAGTGGGCGCACAACAGTTCTGCGAATTTGGGAGCCCCTGAAAGTATATACCATGGGGTTGATACACAAGGACACGATGACGACGCGAAGTCGCCCTCTGGGGACTCTCAATGCGCAAGTTCAGCGAAAGGAGCTGTTCTCAACAGAACAAAAAAAAGATCTCTGGTGTCATTGGTTGTGGAAGATTGATTTGTGTAGCAAGCATATTCTCGATATTGGATTCAATGAGCATCATTTGATCGGGTCTCTTCTTGCACGGAACGCTGCCAATGAGGGGTATGGGCCGGACGAGCCTCTTCGTTCTTCGGATATTGAGGATTTGCCCGAAATTCTTCTTCTTCGTACTGAATGTCTTGTCAGTGACATGGCGTCATCTGTAGTTTTTGACACGCTTGAGCTACTGCAAACTATTTGGGTTGACTGTATGTACAAAAACCAGGCCAGTAACGACTATGTGTGGGGTGCAGTCAAATGTTTCGTCGGGGTGCTTTTCCGACGAGCTGGGGAGTTGATTGGGAATACAAGTGAAGGGCGTGGCACTGTGTTTACTCACGATGAAACGAATGAGGTTTTCAGTTCAACTTCTGTAGGGCTATCGAAGTCTGGGATAAGGCGTTTGTTGGACACCTTTGTGGTTTTTTTCCGGCACATTGATCTTTACGAGCGTTACAAGCCCGTATCTTTGAGCAATGAAGGGGGTCAAGAAGCTTCCACGATCCGTTCCGACCTCTTCCGACCTCATGCCTTTGAATCCACAAAGGATGAATTTTGGAAACTTTCTACTTTTTTTGATTTACCTGTCGCGTCGCGTCTTTGCTACATCCATCGCTTCAATGGCATGTACAACGACGGGTCGCAGGTGGCGCACTTCCACAATGAGTGTTACGAGCGGCGGAAAGCGCCGCGTTTTAAGAAGGATGTAAAGGAAGGGATTGAAGAACTTGCCATTTTCAGGCATATGTATCCCGAGATTCCTCTTGTTCTAGAAGACGAGTTTTTCGACAAGGGGGGGGGTTGCTGGATGCTGCTCAGTGGTAGGATTTATTACATCTGCGAGGACGGGCAGCCTATTTTTGATCCATTTGTTTCCAACATGTTTGTTGCGCGCAATCATGCTTAGGTCTCTTTATTCTTCCGTCTGCTTTTCCGGGACACATTTTTCGCACACTTCATCGAGCTCTTTGTACTTAGCGTCTACTGTTTTGTTCGCCATGAAGCGATTGAGGGAATAAGCTGTCACGATCATATCAGCCATCACCCTTACGATAAGGAAATCTATCTGTGATAACATCAACGCCAAACCAAAGACGGCCATCACATGCGAATACACTGTGTACATCTCCACTATGAGTATACAAACCCTTTTGCTGTATGGCAACATTTTTGTCTTTTCATCTTGTATTGTGTTGATTACCCATGGGCCAATAGAATCGCCTATGAACTCGTTCATGCCAGTTTTCACAAAGGCAAGCACGGACACTGTGTACCATTTTGCCCACGAATCAATGACCACTCCCATTATTTTTGTACTGTTGGATGGTCCCATATGCAAAAACTCATTTTCCTCTATGTTTGCGCATGAGGCGTAAATCGTCACAGCCACGGTGAGCCATAATAACATTAAGATTGTTGTCTGGCGTTTATCTGCAAATATTTGATTAATCATTACAGCAGTTTTTTGTGTGTGGCTTTTAAATGCGTGTGGGGGTATATTTTGTGATTTGATGTGTCTTGAATACATTTAAATTTACCTCTTGTGTAAGGTATATGGGGATAATTCGTCTCAGTGCGCAGCAGAATATAATAATCCATGGCATTTGGTCTATGAAGAGGACTTTGGATTGGGAGACTGTGAAAGAGCGCGGTCTCACTGTGTCGTTTTTGTCAAAGAAGGCTTGTCTGACAGAAGACGATTTTTTCAACCTACAGTCGGATGCTTCAGAGTGGGTCCAGAATAATTTGTGTTGCATTCAGGACTGCAAAGCGCTCTCGCGACTGCCTTTAAACCCTGTGAGTGGGTTGAAGGTGACTGTTGATAAGCTTTTTGAATTCAGTTGCAGTGATCTCCTGTTGTTTGGCGTTAAGTATGACGAAATGAAGGACGCTGGGATGACCCCTGTGATGATGAGTCTGTTTCATTTCTCTCTTTCTGAGTGGATGGATCTTGGCTTTTCTGTTTTTCATCTTCAGACTTTGACGTCTGTTGAAACCCACAGCCTGTTTGGAATGGATAAAGAGGAGACAATAAAATTCATGGACAGTGGAGGGGGTGTAAAAAGCGTCTAGGTTTCAAAACTTTTTTCTTTTATTTTTATTAAAATGTCTTGAATTTTACAGGGGCATGTCTTGCGCCACGTGTTGGTTGTGTACACATTGTGATTTAGAAGAGGTTGTTGAGATGATGAATTTTGTCGAAGAAAAAAGCCCTGTTATGCATGTAGACATGATCTCTGAACAGGTCTGTGATGCATTGAAAGAATCTTTTCCTGCTGAGAGCGATCATTTCACCAGCGATCTGGTAAGCAATCACATTTGTCGACATGTTGTGACTCCTGTTGCAAGCGTGACTAGAATAACAAGGGATTTGCTTGACATGTGCGAGAGCCTCAAACCGACATTTGATGGTGTGCGACCGGGGAAGCGGCGGCGTGGGGTCCGTGCGATCAATGCCCCGGCCGCTGTTGCGGATGAAATGGAGATAGCCATTGCGGCAGACGAGTGCCTTACTCCTACCGACGTGGAAGAAAGTGAAATGAATTCTTCTGCCCCTGATAACACAGGGCTTTACCTTCGTACTGTATCTCAGGTTATGGGCATTTATCGCATGCACCACAAGCTGCTGACTCCAGCATCGCTTTTGAAGGGGGGGAATGAGTGATATATTCAGGTGTCTTATCAAATAAAAAAAGTATGTAAAACTGAATATATATGCTTCTTTGTTTGTGGTCATTTGGATGGCTCAAGCCTGTAAAAGGCTCACACCTGTGGACTACATTTTGACTTATGAAACATTCGATAAGTATGTATGCAGTCTACAAGATGAAGAGTCAGAGAGGAAAACGTTGCGCCCTGCTTTGCAAAACTTTATGTCCAAGAAAGGGGGTCCTGATTTTGTAAAGGGTAGGTCAAACGGGTTCCAACGTATTAAACTTTGCCGCATGGCGTTGGATGCTATAGATAGGGGGGGGTGGGAGCGCTCTTTCCACCAGCGACAATTCCATGATAATTTCCTTCGAGCATGTGCAAGAGTTTTTTGGAAGACTGAACAGGACGGCGAATTTGCCAGATGCCATCAGGCTTTGTTGGAACAAAACAATTGGGACCATTTGGCTCAGGAGATTCTTGTGTCTACACCGCGTCGCTTTGGGAAGACCATCAGTGTGAGTATGTTCGCGGCTGCTGTAATTTTCAGTGCCCCGTGTGTAGAAGTTTCTATCTACAGCACTTGCAAGCGCATATCGCAAAAACTTTTACGGAATATTTCAAAGTTTCTGGATATCATTTACACAGTCCTCAAGGTCACGCCATACAAAGTCGAGCGGGCTAATATGGAGGAAATTGGTGTGATGGGTCCAGAAAGTCCCAATGACCTCCGGATAGTCAACTCTTACCCATCCAAGGTGTGTTTGCCCTTTTTTCCTTTTTTCTGATGTTGTCATGTGCCCCGTAGAGGTTCCCGTTTTAGGGTTTAGCTACTAATCTAACTAAACAGCCCCCGTTTTTTTAAACTCCAAAGTTTCCCATCTCCATCCCAACCAACCATTCATGAAGGGGACCCCCCCTGATATCTCCTTTGTGCTGAAAATCATATTACCGATATCTTTGTTCTCCCTTGCGTTTTTTGCTATTTCGAGCCATTCCGCTTTTGTAGCAACCCTTTCTTTCTTCACCCATTTGCTTACCTTCCGGTCAAAAAAAACTTTTTCTTCAATCAGTGGTTGGTTCATGAGAATGTAAGCATCAGCCAAATTTTTCATTTTTTCGTTTTCTGGGTCCAAAGTTTCTACATAGTCTGCACTTACTGGTAAATCTGGGTATTCATTTTCATCGCTTATCAAGCGGGCAAGTATAGCTTCAATTGGAGCACCGTAGTACTTGGCACAACGTTTTGAATTTACATCAAGCCCCATCTTTTCTACTTCAGAGCCTAAGGTGGTAAAAAATAGCTTACTGTTTGCACAAAATGCGTCCCGCCAGAACTGCGTGCCTGGTTGATCCCAGTTTATGTTACACACCATGCGTTGTGTTACATGATCATTTTCAGCTATTGAACTCGATATGCAAGTTGTTTCGTTCTTCTCTGTTTCTGGATTTCTTTTGTAAACATTGACCATGGTCCACCCAGTTGTTTCTAAGATTGTGCCTTTTCCTTCTTCTTTCGAGCACAAAACAGCATATTCGTGTCCGCCTAACTCCCAGTCGGCAATATACTTCAGAATACTCTTCATATTTTGGCTGTCAGCGTTGTAATGTTCTTCTAAACTCGGGGCCCCTGCCGTCCCCGTGATCATGTAAATTTCACACCCAGAAGCGATTTTTGCCAGGTGTTTCAAGAAGTTTGTTATTATTTTGCAATTCTCTTCTCCATAATTTTTACATTTGTTTTTTACATCTTGTAACAATATTTCTTTTTCCTTATTGTGTATGTTGTAAAGTAGTGTGAGGAAGATCATGGCTGTCTTAGCAGCAATGTCTTCGCAATCATGTGGGTCATTTCCTCTCTCTTGCATTTCGCCACATCCCCACTCAAATTCAAGTTCACATTTATCCTCATCTGTAAATATTTGATGTTTTTCCCCTTCATCATCTTTTGTTTTGACACAAACCCCTGTTACCCACAAATCACTTTTGTACTTGTAATTATGTTTATCTGCTACATGGAGCGACAGAAACTCTGCAAGACATTCAAATCCGTTAGAGATGTTGATGTTTTCACTGGAAAATATGGGTTGCAATTCTTCGCCAGAAATGTTGTGAGACATAGAAATAATCCCAAAAGCCAGTTCCACAATCTCTTGCAGTGGCCAGTAATATTCGTTCTTTTCATTAAACTTTTTGGCCTCGTGTTCCAGGCAATAATACATGTAAGAGTACGGCATTTCTATTCCGATGAAATCACGAACTCCTTGTGATTGTTTTTTACATTCATTTTCGAAAAGAGGTGATAGTGTGCACGGCAGCTTTGTTATGGGGGCTTGGAAGTTTCTTCCATGTGTGTCCAGTCTATTGACAAGGGTAGTGTTTTCTTTGCTCATATTTTCCAGCAAATTCCATATTTTTTCTGTTGTTTCTAGTGAACAATTTCTTGCATTCGTTAATATTTCTACAGTTTTTTTTGTTTTGTCTGTATTTTCATTGAATAGGTTACTCATAAAAGCAGTCACCGACATATTGCTTACTGTTTTCTCTTCATAGTTTTGAAAGGTTACTTTCCATGCTTGATAATTCCATGGGTGGTAACATATGATGTATTGTTGTTCCTTCAATTTCTGTATTAATTCTTGCAGTGTGAATAACGTCGCGGCTACTGTTTGTTTTTCAAAGGCCACGCGCACTATTATGCCATTTTCCATTGTTGGGTTTTGAGATAGGTTATCTACTATTTTGGACGCATCTTCTTGTGTTCTTTTATCGTCAAAGGCCCATATTGTAACTTTTGCTTCAGGGGCTGTTTTCCCTCCTTTAATGCCTTCGTTTTTTTCGTAATGTTTTAGATCATTTGTGTAACACTGGCCTAGGTATTGTACGGTATAAGTACATTTTGTCATTTTATGTTTTTTTGTCGCGTACATAAATACGTTTTATTTTGCTTCGATTTGATGTGACCCGTCATGTCTGGGGACGCGCATTGCGTTGTTTGTGGCGTCATGCACCAGATTTTGCGATTCTGTAATTCCTCAACCATGAAAGAGATGACTCTTATGTGTTTCAAGCCAGGGAAATTTTCGTATGCTTCCATAATGGGCAGGGGTGACAGCGAAACGTTGTTTATCTGCAAACATTGTTCGCTTTTTTACAAGCGCATCGTGTCTACGCCAGCGAAACACCGGGTGAAGCGGTACCTCCCCGTGGACCAGGTGTTTTCTTTTATGACGGACCCTTCCTCTGTCCCTGTTCCGGACATCCGCGTTATGCGGCGGATTCTTTCGCATTGCCAACTCAAACGCAAAAACTCTTTATTTTCGAACTTTTTTGTTTCTTTCCCCCACATCCGTGCCATACTTCGTATGATTTCAGAAAAGCGCAAAAGTTTTCGCGGGGAGCTATCAGATGTCGATATTGTGGCGTTTGTTTGGTGGGAAATGAACGGCAAGCCTGTTATCCTTCAAAACGTAAGCACTGCGAAATACGTTCGGCAGGCTATGAAGAAGAATTTGCAGCAGTCTTCGATGTGATATATTTTTGCACTGTGCACCACAGCCGTTTCCAGCCTATGTAGACGTCTTCAGGGGTTTTCCCCCCTGTGATTACAATTCTTCCTGAAGTAAAGCAAAGGATTACCACGGGTGACTTTTCTGGTCTGTAGATCAACCCAGGGAACATTGTGCGTTGATACGTACACATTTCGTTCATCTCTTCATACATCTTTTTGATGTCCAGAAAACACCCCTCTTGCATGGGGATTGCGCTTTTCCCTACAATGTTCTGGATGTCGCAAGAAGTTACCCAAAAATTGACGACGGGGAAAATGGTTTTGAGTAGGCGACACACGTATTTTGCAGCGAGTAAACATTCATACCAGGATGTGCCGCCTGTAATGACTAGTTTACCGCTTGTGAACAAGAGCGCAGTGCAATTTGGGTCCCCCATCCGTATTGTGATTGCGGCAAATTTTTTTTTGTCGTAAAATGTGAAGGGACATTGTTTGGTTATTCCCACCATGTCGATCATGGGACCGTCTGTCTTTATGAGGGATGTTGACACTATGTTGTGTATGTCTGCTTCTGGGGCCTGGTTTTCTTCTTCTTCTTCCTGCTTTGCATACATGCAGTACATTACTATTTGTTGCCTGGGAGAGGGGGGGTTGGGTGGGTCACCTCTATTACACATTCTATGCGTGTGTATTTTCTCTTCTTCATTTGTGTTTTTTTTTGTATATGCGGGCCTCTGGCGAGATACTGTGTGAAACTTTTATTTTTTTACGTGTTCCATTTTAAACCCAAGCGCCCTGGTACTGTGTCAAACACCCGCGTACTATCCGAATCGAGCGCGTTGAAGAGGGAAGTTGGGGTTGTAATCATAGAATTTAAGTTTTTTGTGTTTTCCACCCCCCCTGCCTGTAAAGCCTCTGTAACATATCTACTGCAAAACGTATATCGTTCATTTTTGATAGCTATTTGAAATGGAAGCGAGGACAGCAACATGGATATCATTGAAAACTTTGTTTTTTTTTCGGTTTGTTTCTCGCAAAACTCTCTTATTTTTTTGTATTGCGTATCTGTTACAATGCATGTCAAAATTTTGTAATTTGGATTACTATAATTTTTTCTGCATAAAAAAACTTCCTGTCCTGTCATTATAGATGTGGCCATGCCATCTTCAAACGCTAGTTCAGTGTGACAGTATGGGCCTTTAATTTTTGCTACCAATTTGTTCATGATGTGGTCATCTTCGTGTGGGTAATAAAAAAGACAATTTATTTTTCTTTTTGTCATTTTTTTGACTTTTGACAAATACACTTATATAAACGAGCTTCTTATGCATTTACCATCTAAACCTTGGTCTTCGTTGCAGTGTTGCTTCTGGTGCACTCTTTGGTTGTGGTGTTGCTTCTGGTGCACTCTTTGGTTGGAACGTCATTTTCAATTCGGGGATATTTCGGCTGAAACCTGTTCCCAGCCTGCCTTTGTTTTCCAGATATTCGCATTCTTCGCAAATATCCCCCATGCCCGCGCCAGTGTCATTAATGACTAGGGGTCTTATGTAATCATACGAATTCCTGGAGTTTCTGTGATCCTGTGCCAGTGGATTCCCATTCATCCATGCCCTTTCCCTTGCCATTTTTTTTTCTGTGGTTATTTTATTGTAATTTCCATGATTATCCGTTATGGGGATGAGCATGCTTTCGTCGCTGTCTCTGTGCTCAGAAGTCGCGAGTGCCTCAGCGACGCCCTGTTTCCATGTAATTGGGGAGTTTGTAGATCCATTTGACGTGTCATTTTTTTTCTTCGCGCGAATTGGGAAGGACATTTACGCTATGCCTGCTCTTACTCTTCATTTAAATATCTCTTTTGTTTGTAAGAATACGAGAATGTAAATCGCCATGTAAATTACTGCTAGTGCTTTGAATGAATATCCCATTTATCCTTATTTCTTTTCCAAATTTATACTTTTCCTTTTTCATAATACTTCACAGCTAGCTAAGATGCAGAGGGGATACAGAAGCAACAGAGAGCACATGTAACCCATTCGGCAGTTGATAACTGTCTCCATTGAACAAGAGGGGTAATCATATGTATGCCCCACTATCAACAGAACGTCACATATTATAGCCAGTGTAAGTACATAAGCCTCTGACGCCTTTGTGTGCTCCAATGCCAGCAAAACAATGGGTATTATGGAGGCAACGAACGAAGTCAATCCCAAAACCCGGAAGCACATTGTGTTTTGGTCTACTGGCTGACACGAGAGAACCAATGCTGCGGCGGAAAACACTGCCGCCAGTATCAAAGCAAAGAAGTCCACGTAATGCATCAAAAGAAACGCCTTCATCCCTGCGAACGTGCAAACGGTGGCCCAAAACAGGCGACTGTCCAGGGAATTTTCTGTTTGATCTGTGCAGTCGTATGCCCCCACTGAATGTGACCCCCACTCCAGGCTTCTTTTTCCTGTAAACACAATGAGAAACGCAAAAAAAATACACGGGAATTCTAGGGGGATCTGGTACATTATGGTTTGCAATTCTTGCTTTTTGGTCATCCATGGAAGAATCACTTTTGCTTGCGGATGGTAGTGTAAGACGAGTGCAAAGACTATAGGTACTTGTACAACAAGCATGACCATAGTTATGTCATTGTACTTCATTTTTTTTCGTTTTGCGTTTAATATATACATGGTTTTTACGCAGTGTCTGTGTAACACTACATGGATGCAGTCGATGCAGACACAGGCGAATGCCCTCAGTGCAAATTTAAGAAGCAAGGGAAATACAAACTAAGGGTTGCGAAGCGACGGAAGTATTGGTCCGACAAGTTTACGTTTTGGTTCTTAGGG